>UMFV01020211.1_pt1 | contig 14657 bp, 15 predicted proteins | sample 1965101 | NCBI WGS metagenome assembly UMFV01 (sample SAMEA4836055, study PRJEB28245) | human gut metagenome | biome: gut microbiome; material: fecal sample | place: Denmark | collected 2008 | reverse complement strand
CACTTATCCTACCACCATTCATTTCCTTTGTAAAGACTTTTTTGATTTTTATTCATTTTTTGTGAAAAAATGTAAAAAATAGTCTATAGGCACTATTTTAGCGCCTACAGACTATGATTTATCTATTCATTGACTTTTCAATCGCATTAATAAATGCTGAACGCATACCTGCATCTTCTAATGCTTTTACACCTCTAATAGTAGATCCACCCGGTGAAGTAACATTATCTTTTAAGATACCAGGATGAAGATCAGTCTGTAACTGCATCTTACCTGATCCTAGTACTGTCTGACTTGCCAGCTTGTAAGCCATCTTTCTAGGCATTCCCTGCATAACAGCACCATCTGCTAACGCCTCAATGACCATATAGATATAAGCAGGTGCACATCCTGATAATGCGCCTCCTACTCCCATTAAGTGATTAGGGACAACTTCGATTTCTCCTACTGAAGAGAACGCTTCTTTAATATAGTTAAATTCTTCTTCAGTTAAAGAATGTTCCTGTTCTAATAAGCACATACCTTCTCTAACAGCCATTGGCGTATTAGGCATAACAGTTAAGTGTCTCGTTGAGGCATCTAATAAAGTGTTGTATTTATCAAAGTCGTAACCAAGAACAATGGAAACAACGGCCTTGTTTTTGAGATCTTCTCTCACTTCAGAAACAACTGACTCAATAACCTGTGGTTTAACACATAAGAATATAATTTCACTTTCAGAAACAACTTCATTTGCATTATTTTTGGCTTTTATACCAAAAGTACTCATCTTATCAAGCTGCGCTTTATTTAAATCATAAGCACATACCTGTTCACCTGGGATAAAACCAGATTCTACAAATCCCTGGGCAATAGCACTCGCCATATTTCCCATGCCAATAAAACCAAATTTATGCATAATAAATCCCCCTTGTAAAAAAAGCTAACATAATGTTAGCTTAGATTTTTCTATTTCTAATAAATCCTGGTAATGGATCTTCATCATCGTCATCAATGCCAGAAGCTGTTTTATTTCCATGTACTGTATATGTCTGTTTTGGAGTAACAGGTTCTTCTTCAGGCTGATCTTCTTCAAAACCAGTTGCAATGATAGTAACGATAATCTGGTCATCTAACTGATCATTAGTTGCAACACCCATAATAGTATTGACTTCTTCACCTACTGATTCCTGAATAGTTGCAAACGCTTCATTTGCATCAAATAATGACATGCTTGGTCCACCTGTAATATTAACAATCGCATCCTTAGCACCTGCGATAGAAATATCTAATAATGGTGAAGAAACGGCACGTTTTGCAGCTTCCTGAGCCTTGTTTTCACCATCAGCCATACCAATACCAATAAGTGCATCTCCACGATCTTTCATAACTGAGCATACATCAGCAAAGTCTAGGTTGATTAATGCTGGAATCGCAATTAAATCAGTAATTGTCTGTACAGACTGACGTAAAATGTTATCTGCTTCTCTGAACGCTTCATTCATTGGACGTCCACCAATAACTTCAAGAAGACGATCATTTGAAACAACAATAATAGAATCTACATTCTTACGTAATTCTTCAAGTCCAGCTAAAGACTGTTTCTTTCTTCTTGGTCCTTCAAATGTGAAAGGTGAAGTCACTACACCTACTGTTAAGGCACCTAAATCTCTTGCAATCTTAGCGATGACTGGTGCACCACCAGTACCTGTTCCGCCACCCATTCCAGCAGCAACAAAGACCATGTTGGCATCAGATAAAGCTTCTCTGATTTCATTTTCTGATTCCTGAGCTGCTTTACGTCCAACTTCTGGATTTCCTCCAGCACCTAATCCCTGAGTTAAATCTTTTCCTAAGAAAATCTTATTAACACCAGTAATTCCTTTTAATACCTGAGCATCTGTATTTGCAACATAGAATTCAACACCTTTTACTCCATCAGTGACCATTCTATTTACGGCGTTGTTTCCACCGCCACCTACACCAATAACTTTTATTTTTGCAACTTTCACAAAGTCTAAATTTTCATCCATTGTCATACCCTCGCTTAATCATCATTAAATATCGAATCAAAAAACTTTCTAAACTTGCCTTGATGATGAGTTGTTTCTGTCTTAGCCATCGTTAAGCCTCTCACTTTCAAACTCATCGTACTAGATAGATCAGGAAGAACCAATGAAACTTGGTCATCACCAATCAATTCTTTACGATCATCTAAGCAATATAACATACCCAAACAAGGAACAAGAGACATATCTCTAGCCCCTACTGTTTCTGGTCGATAACATCTTACAGGTGTACCTAAAACATCTGTTGCGATTAAGTTCAGGCAAGGCAGTTCGCCTCCACCACCTACGACAACTGTTTCATAAGTACGTCCATCATTGATGGCTTCCAAACAATTCTTGATTTGAGCCATCATTTCCCAGACTGCTGTCTGTAATACTTCAGACAAATCCTTCTGAGTATAGTTCTTTTTAACTCCATCTACTATCGTAGTATGGATAACATCTTCTTCACCAAGATCATTTTCACATGTACCATATTTCACTTTATAAATCTCAGCCTGCTCCATTGAAATCTGCCATGCATCCGCAATTGCAGCAGTGAGTGTATAACCACCCATAGGAATAGTCTTTAAGTATTTAAGGTATCCTTCTTCAAAGAAAGATATTGTTGAATGATCATGTCCGATATTGATCATCACAGCACCTTCTTGAAGATAAGCTGCATCAAATGCTTCTTTTGCAGAAGCATAGGCATCAATAGTAATATCAATAACATCTAATCCTGCTTTTTCTACAGCCGTTAAGTAAGAATACAATACTTTCTTGCTTGTAGTAATCACAAGTGTTTCTACCTTCAATGAAGCTGAACGTAAGCCAAGAGGCATACGATCTACTTCTTTAGTATCCAAACGATACTTTACAGGAATAGTTGATACAATTTCCTCTTTTTTACTCTTTTCAAAACGCTGTGCAATCTTTAATGCACGCACAACATCGCTGATTTCTATCTTATCCTGAGGTGAGTTCACCTTAGTAATACCTTTAGATTCATATGTTCTTGCATAATTACTAGGAAGAACAAGAGCCACAGATGTAATTGTTGTATTTAATTCAACATCTGCTTCTTTTATGATTGATCTGATTTCATCAACCAGTACTTCTTCATTCTTAATCAAGCCACCTTCAATAGCATGACTCGCTAGTTTCTTCGTGAAGAGTATATTAATATTTGTGCTCATCAACTCTGCGACAAGTAACTTCAGTGTCGTAGAACCGATGTCTAAAACAGCATATATTCTTTTCATAGACACTCTCCTTATATATAATCTTATTTTATCATAATTACATACTAATGAAAACGATTTATAGATTACTTATCACGAGTTACATTTATATGACTACTTAAGTCATTTCTTACTCACATTTAGTCATATATAGATTTCTTCCCTCAAACGAGAATACACAAATATCACTTTTACTTTGCATATAAGCCGAGTAATTGAAGCGTGATGGTGATAATGTATCCTTCATGTCTTCAATATCTACAATCAGTTTTTTTCCATCATCAAGAATCAAGGCTACTCGTTCATCATATCCCTTTTCTGGATAATAAACGATATCACTTACAGCATTTCTAATAGTAACAGGAATAGAAGCATACTGACCTGCGAGTTCTTCTACTGCCTTTAAATCATTAAATCCTGAAATCTTAGGAATCTGTTTAAGACCTGTATAATTCATACCTTCAACAACTTCAATAAGCTTACCTTCCTCGGTCACCACATAAGTCTTGTTGTTAAGTTCCATATAAGCCACTAAACCTGCTTCCTGGATTTCAATAGAGACACCACCTAAGATGTTATGAGTGACATACGCCTTAGTAACGAGCCCTGTCTTTTTCAACTTCTTCTTAATTGTGTCATTGTTCAACAACAAGTGATAAGTATGATTTGTAATACCTGATTCCTTTACAATCAGATCCTTTGATAGCTGAGAATTACCAGTGACATGAATAGACATGACTTTTGATAATGGGGATACAATATATCCTAAAATAACTAAAAGAATTATACCGATAAGCATCAAACGACGCTTTCTTCTTTTTCTTCTTCGTCTGCTCTTTTCAATCAATTCACGTGATGGGCTGCGATCATATTCATTGAATAGAAAATCTGGCTTCTTATCCATATTTAATCCCAATTCACTAAAATAACTTCTTTATGAAGCTTAACTCCAAACTTCTCATAAACAGTCTTTTCAACAAGTCGAATAAGATCAAGGATATCCTTAGCACTTGCATAACCATTGTTTACGATGAAATTTGAATGTTTAGGTGATACCTGTGCACCACCAATTTCATAACCACGCAACCCAGCTTCATCAATATAACGCCATGCAGGTTTTTCATCTGGATTTCTAAAGACACTTCCTGCACATGCGAAATTCCATGGCTGTGTACTCATACGACGTTCTTTACGTTTATCAAGCACTTTACGGATTTCCCCAGGATCTTTTGCTGTCATTTCAAATGTTGCATCAAGAATAATCCAATTTGGATGCTTCTGTAATACGGAATGACGATAAGAGAATTCCATATCTTCCTTGCTTAATGTAATCACATTGAGTTCATCATCAAGTACGCGTGCGCACTTGAATACATCTGCCATACAATACTTATAAGCACCAGCATTCATAAAAATGCCACCACCCATATCTCCAGGAATACCACCCATGAATTCAAAGCCTGATAATCCTGCTTTGGCACTTGAATAAGCTAAGGCAATCATAGAAACACCTGCTTGTGCCACAATAGTGCTGCCATTCATCTTAACATCATCAAATGATTTCATTGAGATGATCACACCATCATATTCTTTATCACTAAATAGGAGATCACTGCCATTACCAATAACCATGTGTTTAATGTAATGATCACGGCAATATTTTAGAGTCTGAATAAGTGAATCGATATCCTTTGCTTTAACGAATATCTTGGCAGGTCCACCTACTTTATAGGTTGTATGCTTGTACATAGGTTCATTTTCAATCACCTTGCCTACTTCCATAGACATAAGATCTTCATATACCTGCTTCACATCCATATTAGCGTCCTCCTGTTAACTTTAAAATTTCTTTATAAATATCCTCACATGCATGAGGTTTACCTAAAGCAAGTGCTTTTTGTGATAATTCTTTACGCATTTCTTCATTGTTCATATACTGATCAACGACTTCTACAAATGCATTTGCATTTAAATCCTTTTCAAGGATAAGATGTGCTGCACCCTTACTGACAAGTTCACGGGCATTATATTCCTGATGATTTGCTACCACATATGGGCTAGGAATAATAATAGATGCAGTACCAAGTGCTGTCATTTCAGCAAGAGTTGTAGCACCTGCACGACTCACTGCTAAATCGCAGCTATGTAAAACACTAGGCATATCATCAATATAAGGCAATACATGAATAGAATCACTTAAGTCCTTAAGTTCTTCCTTCATCTTTTCATAATAAGTCTTACCCGTAACATAAAGCACATCATAATCTTTATGATCCATCTTATGTAATGCATCCTTCATAACTGTATTGACTGTTGCAGATCCTAATGATCCCATAACAATCACCATAACTTTTCTATCAGGAGCAATATTATAAAGATCATGTACATCTTTAAGTACACCTTCAGATACAACAGAAGCACGAGGGTTACCAAGTAGCTTAGTCTTATCCTGAGGGAATGCTTTTAAAGCTTTTTCATAACAGCAGATGATTTCATCTACACGTTTAATTAAGATTTTATTTGTTAAACCAATGATGGAATTCTGTTCATGAATCATTGTCTTATAACCCTTCTGAGTTGCCGCTAAAACAATGGATGCACTTGGATATCCACCAAACCCGATCACGATATCAGGGTTGAATTCTTTTAAAATCTTCTTAGAAGACTTTAAAGACTTTAAGAAAATTAAAGCATTTTTTGCCTTCTGCAAAGGATTACCTACAAGACCTTTTACATGTAAACCACGATAATTAAGTCCCATCTGAGGTACAATCTGAGACTCTAGTCTATCTGTTGTTCCAACAAATAAGAATTCTGTATCTGGATCACATTTTTTAATATAATCAACTAAGGCAAGAGCAGGATAAATATGTCCTCCTGTTCCACCAGCACTTACTATAATTTTCATTTAACTCACTCCTATAACTTGTTCACGATGTCCTTGAAGACATTTCCTCTTTCAACATAACTATGGAATTCATCAAATGAACTTGTTGAAGGAGAAAGCAATACAACATCGCCTTCTTTGGCAATTTCTTTTGCTTTTAAAATAGCGTCTTTCATATGATCTACAACAATAGTATGAGGATGTGCCATATCTTTAGAGAAACGTTCCTTTGTTTCACCAAAACAGATCAACGTCTTAATAAGAGGATTCTGTTCTCTTACATCTTTTAAATCAAGATTCTTTTCATGACCACCCATCAATAAAATAACAGGCTTTTCAAATGCTTTAATCGCAATCACTGCGGCATCTGTATTTGTTCCTTTAGAGTCATTATAATAACGTACTCCATCAAGTTCTCTTACAAATTCAATACGATGCTCTACACCCTTGAATGCTGCAAGTGTATCATGTATAGAATCAAGTGAGACACCTACTGATGCGCATGATGCAATAGCCACCATCATATTGGCTACATTATGCAAACCAACAATCTTGATTTCATCACGATCAATAACCTTCTGACCTTTGTAATAAATTGCATTGTCTTTAAGTTCTACATCTCCCTGTCCCTTGACAGAAAATGTTTCAATACGTGATGGAACTGGATACTTTGCTAAATATGACTGTAAAGTCTCATCATCACTATTATTAATAAATAAATCTTTCTCATCCTGGTTCATATAAATACGCATCTTAGATGCATAATATTCATCTAAAGAATCCATATAATCAAGATGATCCGGTGTTAAATTTAATACAGTAGCCACCTCAGGCTTAAATCCTTCAATATCAATTAACTGGAAGTTAGACATTTCAACAACGATATCATGTCCTTCTTCTTCATATAAATGTTCATTTAATACGACTTCACAATAAGGAATACCGTAGTTACCGCAAATATGTGCCTTGCGACCTGCAGCTTTTAAGATTTCATAAATCAAAGTCACAGTCGTAGTCTTTCCATTTGTTCCTGTTACAGCAATATAATGCTGCTTTTTAGCCACCTTATAGCCTAATTCAATTTCTGTATAAACAGGAATACCACGTTCTTTTAAACGTAAGATAAATGGCGCATGATAATTAATACCTGGATTCTTAACTACAAAGTCAAAATCTCTTTCAAATAATCCATCTGGCTGTCCACCACATACCATTTCAATTCCTTCACTCACATATGTGTCATATTCAGGAAGATCTTCTTTTTTCTTTGATTCATTTATAGTGATATCAGCATGCATGAACTTTAGTAATTCAACTGCTGCCTTTCCACTTTTTGCAAGTCCTAATACAAGTACTTTTTTGCCTTTAAACATTTATAACACCCCTAACAATAATCCAATAATACCAGCAATAAATCCAACAGCCCAGAAAGTGACAACAACCTTATTTTCACTCCATCCACACATTTCAAAATGATGATGAATAGGTGCCATCTTGAAGACTCTCTTACCTCTTGTCTTAAATGAAATAACCTGAATACATACAGATAAAGTTTCAATTAGTGGCACAATACCAATAATAAGCACAAGAAGTTCCTGTTTAGTGATGACGGCAATTGCCGCAAGAATACCACCTAATGCAAGAGAACCACAATCACCCATGAAAATCTTAGCTGGATGTGCATTGAATACTAAGAATCCAGTGAGACCTCCCATAAGTGCAGCACCAAAGATAGCTGCTTCTACATTCTTGCTTAAAATTGCAAAAACGACAAATGGTGTTAATGCAATGATCATAAGACCTGTTGCAAGTCCATCTAATCCATCTGTTAAATTTACGGCATTAGATTCTGCAGTAAACATGAAATAAACAAAGACTGGATAGAACCATCCAAGATTCACACTAATATGAGCAATAGGAATAATAATTTCTGTTGAGAAATTAGGTAAGAATTTTTTCGCTAAGAAATAGAATGCAATTGCCACAACTGACTGCATTGCATATTTATAACTTGGCTTCAAACCTTTATTGCTGTGCTGTACAACAATGAGATAATCATCAATAAATCCAATGATACCGAATCCTAATAATGAGAATGTCAATAAGTTGACATAAGGATTCATGAAATTCTGATAGTGACAGATATAAGCAGCAATCACAGCAGCTACAATGAATACCACACCACCCATTGTAGGTGTACCACCCTTTTTCTTATGAGAAGCGAGTCCCTCTTCTCTTTCCACCTGTCCAAACTTTAATTTATGTAAGTAAGGTATAACCTTAGGCATTGCGACAAGTACGAGCGCTAATGCCACTATAAAACTGATCATTAATAGAAACATGAAAATTTCCTCCCTCTAATTTACCCCACAAGTGTAGCATAATATGGGTGTAAATACAATGTCACTTTATTTTGCATAAAGCTCAATAACAGTGCCTTGTTTCAGTTCAGTTCCCTTTGTAATACTCTGAGCATAAATAGAACCCAGACCATTCATTTTGATTTCAACACCCGTCAATGATGCAAAGGCTTCTGCTTCTTTGCGAGACCAGCCAAGCATCGAAGGCATTGTATATTTCTGTCCATCTGTTAACACGAGAACCTTAGACCCTGTTGTTACTTCAGTTGTACCAGATGGATACTGTCCAATAACAGTAGAACCATCACCAATCACAACAGGTGTTAATGAATGCTTCTTTAAGATGCCTTCCACATATTGTGTACTCTGGTTCATATAGTTATTTAATACATAAGGTGTTGTATTCACCTTTTCAGTATCTTTACTTAAGATATTTAATGCCGATTTAATAATACTCTTAACAAGCGCCCCAGAATAATTTGTACCGCTCTTCTCATTCTGGAACCAGACGATCACTTCTACCTCAGGATCACGATAAGGTGCCATACCAACAAAAGAATGTGTATGTTTTGTAGATGAATAAGCACCATTTTCAGCAATCTGACCAGTACCTGTCTTACCGATGATTTCAACGGATGAATCCTTATAATCACGACCTGTAGAGCCATCAATATTAACTACACCATAAAGAAGTGTTCTCATCTGTGCAACTGCTTCAGTAGAATAGATTTTCTTAGAATAAGAAGTCTTGGCACTATAAAGTGTTTTACCATTTGTTGGATTAACAACTTTTTCTACTAGATAAGGCTCTACTGTACGTCCATCATTTGCAAATGCTGAATAACCTCTTAGCAGCTGTAATGTCGTAATAGAAGACCCTTGACCAAATCCAGTTGTGAAATATTCAAGACTCTTTGTCTTACCATCAAAGCCTTTCACACCACTTCCTGAGAACAAGCCATCCACCTTACTTGTCTGGAATAATCCAAGATTCTTATAATCTTCAATAAGACTGGACATATTTGTATGTTCAGCAAGAATATGACAAATAGCTGTATTTGAAGAATGGTACAAACCATCACGATAAGTAATACGGCCCCATCCGGTTCTATTGTGATCATGGATTGTCGCAATAACACGGCCATTAGATACATAATCATATGTACCTGATTCATATTTGCTATCTAAATCTAATACACCATCTGTTAATGCATTCGCATAGACAAACGGTTTGAAAACTGAACCACATTCAAATGCTTCATTTAAAAATGTATCGTTATAATTTGTAAAATCACGTTTATTAGGATCAAATGAAGGATAGTTAGATACTGCAAGAATAGCCCCTGTTTTGACATTCATAACTACAGCGCAGGCTTTTGTAGCCTTTGTATTTTCCTGCATATCTTTCATTAATGAATCTAATTCTGTCTGAAGTGTTGAATTGACTGTTAAATAAACATCATTTCCACTTACTGCCTTCTTATCAGAGATAACCCCATTAGGAAGAGTATTATGCTTAGAGTCTACTAAATAAACTCTCTGCCCATTTGTACCCTTTAACCAATTATTATAAGTCTTTTCAATACCCATCTGACCTACAATATTATAAGGATCTGTTTCTGCAGCTACAGCTGCATAGCCTACTTCATAGCTTGCAAAATCACCAAAACGATAATTACGAGATGTAATTTCATCAAACTCAAGACCAGGTAGCTTCAATGCCATAATCTTCTCTTTTGTGATAGAAGATAAATTACGGCCATAATTACCAAATTCTACCTGATAGGTATTCTGATTCAAACGATCTAAAATTGTCGCTTTAGATACACCTAGAATAGGTGCTAACTCTTCAGCTGTTTGATTCTTATTCACAACATATTGAGGATTCTTTTTAGCATCTAATCTTTCTGCAAGAATAGCCCTTAATTTATATTTCTTTACATCAGAAGCAACTATTTCGTTATCACTTGTATAAATAGTCCCACGTGCTGCCTGAACAACCTTAGTGACCTGTCCACCTCCACGTTTCTTTGCAAAGTCTCTTATATTGACGTTACTCATCATTGTCTTACCTGTTGTGCATAAGTAACAGACATTGATTGCTAATATAACCATCATAAAGAGAAATACAAGCATAACGACTTGACCGCTTCTATTTCTATTTTTGTTCATTATTCTTCAGCTCCTACCACTGCAGTAGCTGCAGAACTAGGCTGATAATCATAACCTTTCTTAGTGGCAACATCCTTCATACGTGAGAAAGAAGCCAATTCCTGTTTAGACATTTCTAAAGCATCTATATCTGACTGCACATTAGATATTTCATCCTGTGTCTTTTTGATTCTCGCATTAAGTTGTGATTCATATGAATTTAAATAAATACTACCTACCAAAAATAGCACAAAAGAGAATGCAAGCAGCATTTCTGTAAACTTTAAAAATCTTGATTTTCTTCTTTTCATTATTCATCACGTATCCTTTCTATTACTCTTAATTTAGCTGAATGAGAACGTCTGTTCTCTGATAATTCTTTTTCATCTGCCACTATAGGCTTTCTTGTAACCTTCTTAAAATGAGGCTGATATTCCTCCGGAATAATTGGCATACCCATTGGTAAATCCGGTACTGCAGTCTTTTCATTAAACATATACTTTGTAATTTTATCTTCTAATGAGTGGAAGCTGATGACTGCCACACGTCCACCCACATTAAGTAGATCTAATGAATCTGTTAAAGCACGTTCAAATACATTTAATTCATCATTCACTTCAATACGAATTGCCTGGAAAGTGCGTTTTGCAGGATGACCACCTGTACGTCTTGCACGAGCTGGAATAGCCTTTTTCACTATTTCTACAAGTTCAAAAGTTGTTTCAATAGGTTTAACCTGTCTTTCCTTTTCAATCATTCTTGCAATTGATTTCGCAAACTTCTCATCTGCATACTTATATAAAATAGTCACTAAATCCTGGTAAGAGTAGTTATTCACCACTTCATATGCACTTAATGGCTGTTCCTGATTCATACGCATATCAAGTCTTGCATCTGTATTATAGCTAAATCCTCTTTCCGCATTATCAAACTGTGGAGATGATACACCCAAATCAAATACAATACCATCCACCTTATAAACACCTTCCATTGAGAGTCTTGCCTTAATCTCTTTGAAATTTGCATGAATAATAGTAAAGTTGTCAGAAATCTTTGACAATCTTTCTCTTGCAGCTTCAATCGCATTGGTATCCTGATCAAAACAGTATAAATGCCCTGTTGTCAGTTTTTCTAGAATACGAGAACTATGTCCCCCTCCTCCTAGAGTACAATCCACATAAATACCATCTTCTTTTATATTCAATGCATCGATTGTTTCATCTAATAATACACTATAGTGTTCAAACATATTTATCATTCCTCATTTTCTGATATTCTTTCTGATAATTCATCAAACTGGTCATCATATTCATCATAGAATGCATCCCATTTAGCAGTATCCCATATTTCAATATGTTCACCAGCGCCAACGATTGTACACTCTTTTTCTAGATGAGCATGTGTACGTAATACCTGGGGAATATTGATACGACCTAATTTATCAAATTCACTGCAGCTCATACGAGAAGTTACCATACGCAAATAAGCACGTTCTTCTTTCTTCTTATTTGATAACTTCTTCAATTCTGCATAATAAGTCTGCCATCCTTCTTCTGTATAAACATCTAAGCAGCCTTCGTGGCCTCTCATGATATAGACATGGTCTCCGCATTCACCACGGAATTTAGCAGGGATGCTCAAACGGCCTTTAGTATCTAGATTGTGCTGATATTCACCAAAGAACATACCTTACTCACCATTCCTTTCCACAATTATCCACTTTCATACAATTCTTACCACTATTATAGACTTACAATGCGCTTTCAGACAAGAAATTTATGGATTTTAAACACAAAAAAAGGTTTTCTAGCATAGAATGCTAAAAAACCGCATAAAAAATAAAAAAAGAGAGATTTCCATCTCTCCAAAGGAATTATTTTACATCCTTAACTTTAACGCCATTATAATAACCACAATGACCACAAACTCTATGTGCTAATTTGAATTCACCACATTCTGGACATTTAACAACTGCAGGAGCTGATAATTTGTCATGAGTTCTTCTCTTGTCTCTTCTTGTACTTGATACTCTTCTAAATGGTACTGCCATCTTGTTCTACCTCCTTATTCCTGATCCTTGAAATAATCTTTGAGTTTTGCTAAACGGGGATCGATTGTATCCTCTTCTTTTGCGACTACTTCGCTTTCATCCATAACTTTCCAGCCTGAGCCGCTTGTTTTCATCTTTGCGCCTTCCTTCACAACTCTCATTGGAATAGCCATCATGATTTCTTGGAATATGACAGAAGTAAGATCAGCAACATTCTTTCTTGCTTCTACAACATCTTCATCATCTTCAGGCTTATAAAACGCAAACACAACATCTGTATCAATAGAAAATGGGTAATCGACATCTTCCAATGATATAGCGCAAGGAACAACCATTGTTCCCTGAACATGGTATGTTACATAAAGGCGTTCTTCACTACTATTGAAGTTGCCTGATCCTGTAACTTCCACATCCTTCAAATCATTGATTCGAGATAAGTTATAGAACATTTCTTTAGGAAATGTTATCGTTTCTTCGAAATCAAATTTTCCATTTTTCTGTTTGACTAACCAGTTACGATTCCATTTCACCTTGATCACCCTCTATAACTGCATCACCCATTATAATGAAAATTAGATTATAAGTCAATCAAAAAAATCATTTTCTAATGGGCATTAATCGCATATTTTTTAAAATGTCTTTGCGACCTTGTGTATTCTAACATAGTTTATTCAAAAAAGATAGATAAATTTTCAAAAACCCATTTAAATCCTCTGATCATTCTTTGATCTGGTTCAGTGAAATGACCCCCATTCTCTTCTATATATATACATCTGTTATTCTTACTTAGATAATGATAGGTTTCTATTGTATTTTGTTCTACTGTACACAGGAGTTTATTCTTTGTTTTTGATTCTTTTCTACCTAGACTTAAGTATACTACTGCTTCTCTATTAATGGTATGAAGATAGTTTATCCAGCCTGGAAACCATAAGGAACCCGATGCACTTATACATCCTATAAAAGATTCATGTCTTCCATACATCCATAAGCTAAACAAGCCACCAAGTGAATAGCCCGCAATAATATAATGATGAGAAGAAGTCATAGTTGAAAGAATCCACTTTTCAAGTTCCTCACCCTTTCCAGCAAAACCATCAACAGGCCATGGAGAAAGTTCACTGTTCCAATCCTTAATAACCGGTGCAATAAGACAATAGTTTTTCTTTAATGATTCTACAATTGAAGTGCAATCATGAAAGAAACAGAAAATATAAACGTCAGCATCTTGATTGCCATAAATCTGGCATTCTCTTCCATAATAGATCATATTAGTTTGTAATGCTTCATTGCATTATATAGTCCATCATTATCCACTGTATCAGTCACATAATCTGCAACAGTCTTTGCCAATTCAGCCCCATTGCCCATCGCAATGGCAGTGCCTGCCATTTCTAACATTTCTATATCATTTGTAGAATCTCCAAATGCATAGGCATTTTCTATTGGTTCACCAACAGCTTCCATAAAATCCTTAATAGCAGCCCCTTTAGATACACCTTTAATCATCATTTCTCCAGCCTTTGCACCAAATATTGATGTATAGCCTCCAGCTGGTATAAAAGTCAAGCTTGGGTCTAATTCTTTCATGAATCTCTCAGCTGCTTCTACCGTATCAAAAGTCGCATCAATCTTAAGAATTGGATTATTCTCTATTTCAGCCATTGTCTTCATACTTTTTTTCTTGAACACTTCTTCAACAGGTTCATCAAATTTCTTTTTGAACTGTTCTTCAAACATAGCATGTGTATAAGGATTCTGATAGCCATTTTTCCAATCTATGATCTGATAGCCTCCACCTAATTCTTCAATAAGTTCAAGTGTTTTCTTTACAACATCACTTGAAATGATTTTCTGTAATTCTGGCTTACCATCACGAATCACTGCTGCGCCATTCGCAATAATTGCATCTTCTATTCCTGTAAAAGAAATTTCCTT
>UMFV01026816.1_pt1 | contig 15046 bp, 11 predicted proteins | sample 1965101 | NCBI WGS metagenome assembly UMFV01 (sample SAMEA4836055, study PRJEB28245) | human gut metagenome | biome: gut microbiome; material: fecal sample | place: Denmark | collected 2008 | reverse complement strand
AGCAGGGCGAGAGCGTGCCCGAGAAAATAAATATATTTTCTTTTATTGTTCTGTAGTTAGAATAGCTATATATGTTTTCGAAATGATAGCAAGAACGGAGTGGAAACGTGTTTGAAAAAACATATATAGCTTTTCTAACATGTTTTCATCTGCCTTTTTTATTATAAATTATTCCACATAAATTTGCAACATTACTATCTTGAAAGTAATGCCAAACGAGAGCCTGTTTCTGCGTTTTTACTCTGTATATAAGGATTTGCAACAATATTATACTGTGGATTATAAAGTTTTACTCCGCCTGTAAAGGTTGTTGGATGATTTTTTGCACGATTTTCTTCATATTTTTTCTTTAACATATCGTACACATTTGTATCTTTATCAACAACTTTAACAGCCTGCTTAAGTTCATTGAGTTCTTTTGCTTTTTTCATTACTTCTTCCGGAGCATAGTATAAAATCATTGTATAATCATCAACGTGAATACGTCCGCCGTTCTTTGGAACAAGATAGTAATGGTCACCTTCCCCTTTAACAACAAAGCGTTCATTTTCGTTCTTAGCATTGACAAATTCAACACCAGGAGTTATACCAGCCCTCATTGAGTTATAATCCTGAGCCGGAGTAAGTTCTATAGCGTCAAGGTAAAGATCTTTCGGCCCATTATCATCTTTATAATTATGGGTAATACCTCTTGTATTAAACAGTGAAATTGTCATTGCGCCATCGGTACTTTGTCTTAAAATTGCACTGAGTTTTTCACTATAATTTTTATTATTTGAGTCCGGAGATGTTGTCGCGTGCTGCTCTGGAAGCAGGAACGGCGCACCATCATTCAACGGGTGAAGTTCATATCTTGAACGTACAGCCATTACCTCATCAATCTGCTTTTTGAAAATTTTAAGATCATCAAGACCTTCAGACCCGTTTTCAAGCCATTCATGGTGAAGAGCATTACGGTTTTGAAGATAAATGTTCTTTGTCTTCTGTTCATAACCGGTCATACCAAAATCATCACCGGCATATACTGTCGGGTTGCCTGGTGCTGCAACCAGGAATTGCATCATACCTTTCATCTTAGGTAGAGCAGGACGCAGCATTTCGCACAGAATACTCTTTCTCAGTATATCTCTCTGCGGTAAAGAAAGCCTCAAACCATGATTTTCTGCCTGTTCAATAACCTTATTAATGGCTATATCATAAGGAATTACACCAAAAGCATCTGCATTAAATTCTTTACGTTCACCGGATTTCGAATATGAAATTCCGTTTGCAAGTTCACTGATTGATTTTACTATACCCTCATAAATACTGTTTCTGTTTCCGTCATTAAATATATCATTGTAACTTTTGCAAACGTTATCTAAAACTTTACTGAAAGCATGCTGCATAGCGTCACCCATTGCAGCCGCTTTCGGGCTTTTTCTATCAAATTTATAATTATTGAAATGTTCATAGTTAATAGGGTCATTAAAGTTGCAGGTAAATACTCTATATGCAGCTTCTCTATAACCTTGATTACTCTTATCTTTAAGATTTGCATAGAATAATCCCATATCCATACCTAACGCATGAAGAATACGAGGTTTGTCATGGTTATCCACAAAGGTATATGAATACAATTGAGCTCCGAGAGGACCAAAATGCAGGAATCCGGTAACAGGTTCATTTCTCTGACCATCCCAGCCATCCTTCATAATTTTAATCATTCTTGTGCCTAGATCGTTATAGTCATCATCGCCCTTTTCAGCAGTCTTTCCAAAAATGCTTGCAACATCAGTAAAGAAATATCTGTAATTGGCAGTTGATGTAATCCCTGTTTCGCGCAGAAACTTCATTACAATATCTTTTCTATCGTTAAATCTTGCAGAGCCTTTACCATTACCTTTATCAAACAACTCATCCTCATCAGTAACTTCGGCTACAAGATATGAATTAGGGTTCTGTTCATAAACTGCCTTAGAAAATTTACTCCAGAAATTAATTACATCATTCCAAGTTGTTTGGAAGTCACCATGTCCATCTCTAAGAGCATCAATATCACCAATATCTTTAGTAGCATCAATTCTCCAATCCATACCGGCCTGGCTTCTGTCTACAATCATTTCAGCAAGCCTGAAGCTTGTAAGGTTTGTATTTTCAATCATCTTATAAAGAGCTTTTGCAAGCATATCTTTATCTTCTTTAGATATTGAAGCTATACCTTTTTTCATTGCGGAAAGCAGCTCTGTAGCTTCCTGTTTTGGGTCTGTGGCATGTATTCCGAGAGCCTGAAGAGAAGTTTCTTTTAGTTCCTTGTAATCATATTTAATTCCGCCGTCTTCTTCATTTATTTTGGTTTCAGCGTCAGGGAACAGACCTTTAACCATTGCGAATTTCATTATTTCAGGAGCCAGAAGCGGTACTACATATTTTCCGTAATCACTTGTATTGTAGCCCGTATTCAGTTTGGATTGAGGAGGAAGCATCTCATTGACACGTTTGAGGACATTCATCGCAAATGTATAAAACTCACCGTTTTTATAGCCTTCAATGTCATCTTTTTCATAGAACATCGCATTTACAGATCTGTAAAGCTCTTCATTCTGCTCGTTAAGATGCGGGTTATTTAATTTATCCAGTTTATATCTGGACTTACCAATTTCGTCTGGGTGATGTGCACGCTTTGACATATAAGAAGTACCCAGAACGGACACTATATTATCTCCCAGCTCAATTGAATCCAGAGGAACATCCATTAAAGAAGATTTAACAAGAGTTTTGAAATCTTCCCCGTCTTCAACCTTTCTAAACTGGTATTGCCCTCTAAGGACACATTCTATATTATCAAGGTTAATTTTTGAATTTAACGAAACAGGGAAGGTCTTCTTCTCCTTAATATTGCGCTGGATTAGTTCGTTAACTTTTTGAGCATCATAACTGTCTACATTTTGAAGATTTTTAGCAACATATAGATTTAAGATTTGATTAGATTTTCTAGTCCAGTACTGGGCAGAGGTAATTGCATAATCCTGGACTTCCATATTATTTTCACAAATTTTGGTTTTATATTCTTCTTTTTTCTTATCAAGAAGGTTATTAGCCCGGATTGTATCATTATGAGAGTATACATAGCGCAGCTTAGCAATATCTACGTTTGCATCCCAGGTTGTAAATCCGCTTTCAAATTTGGATTCAAGCTGGAAGTTTGGAAATTTTGTAAGAATTCTTGTTGCTTCAAAACTTTCGTATGGAACATACTGACCTAAAGGCTTGGCCTTATTATACTCATTAAATTTTTTGATATTGTCCATATATATATCAGGATCAATCTCAAATACATATGGAACAACAGTATCATCATGTGTAACAATATCAAAGATATTTTCTGTATTACATTTTGAATAATTTTCAATTACAGGGGTATTATTTTTTGCCTCTGAAGAAGATACTAAACGTCTGTCAAAAATCTGCAGATATGTAGGTTTAGTTTTATCGTAGTGCTTATTCTTAATTGGTTTTGTAATACCATCAGCTGACTGCTCAAAATCCCAAGGGCAGTTTATAAGCTTATGTGCAATAAAGTTTGTTTTCTTTCCGTAAACCCCGAGAGATAACGGGCCATTCTGAAGATTTTCTGCATTAAACCAGTAGAAATACGGAGATTTTTCACCCCATTTTAATACGTGTTTAAAGTGAACACCTTCCAAACCTTCATTAACATATGCACCGTCAGATACCCAGTTAATACCATGGGCAAATAGTTTCCTTTGAAGTCTAGCATAATCATCAACACTGCCCAGTGCCTGAGCTATCTGCATACAGTTTTTATTCCAATAAGCATGAGGAGTTTTACTGTCATCTGTAAATAACGGTGTTGAAACAATTTTTGCAAGTCCGTCAAATTTGCCTGCATCAAGATCATGTTCCACACCGGCAAGAGAACCGCCCATTTTATTTGAGAAATGTTTCATGCTTAATGAAGCCCGTATATAGTCAAGGTTTGGCTGATACTTACCATCCTTATCGAAGGTATACATTGCATTATACGAATCCGGAACAAGCAAAATCTGCGAACCGCCTGTAGAACCCTTTGATCCGTTAGGAACTACAAGGTTGTATATTTTTTCATAACCTCTATTCAGATCCGGTCTTGAAAAATTTATAATATCACCCGAATCAATCTGGTACATAGGTGTACCTTTACCATTTGACCCTTTAGGTGTTAATTTATAGTGGTATGCAAAAGGACTATTTTCGTTTAATGAATAATTATTAAGATTTACTTTATTTACACCTGGCTGCAACTGCAAAGAAGTATCTCCTATACTTTTATTTCTAAGCAGTTTTCCCAGCTCATAGTTACCGGTGTTTTCGTTAGGGACAACCTGACACAATTCAAGATAGCAATCAAACTTATTGCTGTCGAACGGATAGTTAAATTCATATATATTTGTACCCGCATCAGTCTTGGAAGGCTTATAGCCTTCAAATGAAGGAACTTCTTTAACCGTATTTAATTTATCAATATTAACTTTCACACACACTCCTTATTTCTAATTTTTTAAAAATGCTAAACATTTATTTTTGCCAAAACGAAATATTATATTAAGAAATTTTTACATAAATATATTTCTGTTTACACAAATATTACAAAATATTGCTATACACTTTTTTATAAATATAATTTTATTATAAACAAAAGGAGAAATTTAATGGTAATGACAGAAATTAAATGTGACATTAAAGACATTAACCTTGCAGATCAAGGTAAAAACCAGATAGAATGGGCATTAAAAGATATGCCTGTGCTAAGGGAAATTGAACAAAGATTTATAAAAGAACAGCCTTTTAAAGGTTTAAAATTGTCAGCGTGTGTACACGTTACGAAAGAAACTGCAGCGTTATGCACTGTTATGAAAGCCGGCGGAGCTGACGCAGTTTTAGTTGCGTCAAACCCTCTGTCAACACAGGATGACGTTGCGGCTGCACTTGTAAAACACTGGGGCATTCCTGTTTTCGGATACGCAGGAGAAAGCGTTGAGACTTACAGGGAACACGTAAAAGTTGCGCTTGACCATAACCCGAATATCATAATCGATGACGGTTGTGACATTGTTTCAACAATTTATGACGAAAGACCTGAACTTGCTGAAAAAATTATCGGCTCTACAGAAGAAACAACTACCGGTATTATAAGACTTCAAGCACTTGAAGCTCAAGGAATTATGAAAGCTCCTGCCGTAGGGGTTAATACAAGCTTAACAAAACACCTTTATGATAACCGCTACGGAACAGGTCAGAGTTCTTTAGACGGCGTAATGAGAGCTGCAAACATTCTTTTCTCAGGAAAAACTGTTGTAGTATCAGGTTACGGCTGGTGCGGAAAAGGTATTGCGCTTCGCGCTAAAGGTATGGGCGCAAACGTAATCGTATGTGAAGTTGACCCGCTTAAGGCACTTGAAGCAGCAATGGAAGGCTACAGAGTAATGCCTATAGCTCAAGCCGCAAAAGAAGGCGACATTTTCCTAACGGTTACAGGTGATAAACACGTTATTGATGTTGAGCATCTTCTTGAGATGAAAGATGGGGCATTTGTTGGAAACGTAGGACACTTTGACCACGAAGTTAATGTAAACGGCTTAAAGAAATACACAACTGAAATTAAACAAATCAGACCAACTCTTGAAGAGTATAAACTCACTAACGGGAAATCTGTTTATGTTCTGGCTGAAGGCAGACTTGTAAACCTCGTTAGCGCAGAAGGTCACCCTGCAAGCGTAATGGATATGTCATTTGCAAATCAGGCTTTAGGTATTGAATTTCTCGTTAAAAATTACGGCAAACTTGAAAACAAATTATACACACTTCCTCACGAAGTTGATGTAAAAATTGCAGAATTAAAACTTAAATCAATGGGAATTGAAATTGATACATTGACTGCAGAACAGGAAGAATACCTGAACAGCTGGAAAATTGATTAAAATAACTGATTTTTATAGATAAAAAAGCCCTTTTCAGGGCTTTTTTAGTCTTCCATTGATTCACCTTCTTTATATTCATTGTAAATCAACTTATCTTTACCTGATAAAATACTTTTAAAGCTTTCACTGCCTGTTTGGCTTTGATATGAAGGAGTTACCTTGTCTTTATATATCATAATACTGTAAACATCCTGACCGTACCTGTTAGGACGCTTAGTGCCGTTGACGTCCATAACAATAGTCCCACAAAGAGTGACATAGGCGGTACGAGTTTGTTCATTCCCATTTTCATCCAAAATAGGTCTTCCATATTCATCCTTTAGCGTATAAGATTCTTCTGCATAACAGTTTTCATTATTTCTCTGAGTTATATATAAAATCGCACCATTATTGAGGATAATTGCCGGCAGCCAATTTTTAGCACTCCAAGTGATGCCTTTTCCGTCATTACCAGCATAAAAATGTGCATACTTTACATCATAATAATATTGTGAACAGCCTTTGCTTGAAGACCTTTCACAATATTTTGCACCGTTAAAGTACTTTAAAAAGTTTTGAGCGGTTTGTTGTGGAGTGTTTGAAGGATCAAATAGTACAGAAATATCTCCTATAACACCAAAATCCGTCTGAGCTTTCATGATAGCATTATTCACATCTGAATAAACTTTTTTAACCCCTGTAATAAGCTCTCTTTCCTTATATTTTTGAACAAGCGAAGGCAATGTCATTGATGCAACAACACCAATTATACCCAAAGTTATCAATACTTCTGCCAGAGTAAAACCTTTTTGCTTTTTCTCTTGCGTTGCGGCGCTACATGGGTTATTATCTGCGCCAATACCCGTTAAGGAGCTTAAATTACTCTGCCCCCCCCCCGGAAAGTCTTGCTATTACTGTGTTTTCCATAACTTAATCTCCTTTTTTAGTTATATCGCTGCTTTTATTGCTTTCTTCTTATTATAATATATATTTAAGCATTTTTCAATATTAATTTTACTGGACTGAAGGTAATTTACGTTACAAAAATCAATATTAAATTTGCATTGAGGCATGTTTATATTATTATATAAATGGTTACACCAGCCTGATAGGTTTTGCCCTAGTCCGGGTTTGGGCAAAAAAGGCAAGTCGCATTTAAAAGTTATGCCTGCGATTTGTTAAAACACAAAAAGCCCCGTCGGATGAGGCGGTTTAGCCCGTAGTACAATACACAATTATAAGGAGAAAAACGATGCCGGTAGCATCTATGATTGAACTTTTGGAAGCAGGCGTTCATTTCGGACACCAGACCCAAAGATGGAACCCTAAAATGAAACCGTTTATTTACGGTGCAAGAAATGGTATTTACGTTCTTGACTTACGTAAAACCTCTGATTTATTGGATGAAGCTTATGCTGTTGTTAGAGAATTTGCAGCACGTAACAAAAACATCCTTTTTGTAGGTACTAAAAAACAGGCTGCTGAAGTTGTTGCAGAAGAAGCTCAACGCTCAGGCGCTTATTACATCAATAGAAGATGGTTAGGCGGTATGCTTACAAACTTTGAAACTATCAGAGGACGCGTTAATAAATTAAAAGAAATGGAAGAATTCATTGCTTCCGGTCACGCTGATAAATTACCTAAAAAAGAAATTGCTCAGCTCAACAGACAGTTAGGAAAATTAAGCAAAACTTTAGGCGGTATTAAAGATATGAGAGGGTTGCCTGACCTTATCTTCATTATCGACCAGGGCAAAGAATTAATTGCAATTCAGGAAGCTAACAAATTAGGTATCCCTGTTATTTGTTTAGCTGATACAAATGCTAATCCGGACGGAATTGACTACGTTATCCCGGGTAACGATGATGCTATCCGTTCTATTAAATTAATTACTTCTAAACTTGCTGATGCAGTTCTTGAAGGCAAACAGCTTAAAGAAAACAACGCTAACCAGAAAGCTAAAATTGAAGAAATTAAAGCTGAAGATGCAGGCGTTGAAGTTGAAGCTAAAGAAGAAGTTAAAGCAGAATAATAGTTTATTTATAAGAGGCGGGGCGAATTACGCCTCACCTCTTTAATTTACTGCAGCTGTCTGTATATATCGGACGGACAACAGAAAAGGAGAGAATTATAATGAACATTACAGCTCAAATGGTTAAAGAACTTCGCGATAAAACCGGTGCAGGTATGATGGATGCTAAAAAAGCATTAGTCGAAACTGACGGCGATATGGAAAAAGCAATGGAAGTTCTCCGCCAAAAAGGTATGGCTTCTGCTGATAAAAAAATGGGCAGAATTGCTGCTGAAGGTTTAATCGCATCATCTGTTCAAGCTGATTGCGGTGCTATGGTTGAAGTTAACTGCGAAACTGACTTTGTTGCTAAAAATGAAGAGTTCAAAGAATTAACTGCAAACCTTGCAGAATTTGTTGCAAAAGAAAATCCGGCAGATGTTGATGCTTTACTTGCTTCAACTTGTCCTCAATGCGGAAAAGTTATTGCTGATATTATCAAAGAAAAAATCGCTTCTATCGGCGAAAAAATCACTTTCAGAAGATTTGTACGTTATGAAGGCAGCACTGCTTCTTACATTCATAATGGTAAAATCGGTGTTCTTTTAAAAACTGATAAAAAAGATGAAGAATTAATGAACGATATTTGTTTACACATTGCTTCTTCAGCTCCTGAATTCATTTCAAGAGCAGAAATTCCGCAGTCTGTTATCGACCACGAAACTGAAGTTGAAATGGGTAAAGAAGACCTTCAAAAGAAACCTGAAGCTATCAGAGCAAAAATCGTTGAAGGACGTGTTAATAAACTTATGGCTTCAAGAGTTCTTCTTGAACAACCGTTCATTAAAAATCCGGACGTAACTGTTGGACAATTAATCGAAGGCAAATTAACAGTTGAAAAATTCACAAGATATATGCTGGGTGAAGGTCTTGAAAAGCGTCAGGAAAACTTTGCTGATGAAGTAATGAATCAGATTAAAGGTTAATCGTTTTAATTAACTTTTTTATAAAATAAAACAGAGCCTGTAAGAATAGGCTCTGTTTTTATTTGTTTTTACTATTGAAATAATCTAAAAATCTGTTATCATAAGAATAAAGGAGTTTTTAGTGTGAGTGAATTACAGATAAAAGAAATAATAACATTTACAGAAGATAATCTAAAAAAAACTAAGCTGGTAATTTCGGATTGTGAAAAAGACACCGAAATAATCCTTGAAGGAAACGGTACATTAAAAAGCGCGGCGTTAGAAGTTTAATTAAATATTGTTTTCTCGCCCGAATTTAAAGGTTTCGCCTTTTACACCGTCCTGAACCCAGTGGACTTCAGGTTCATTTGGTTGAAGTGTGTCCTGCATTTTTTGAGGCATAGCTGCTGAAGTTTCATTCTTAGCTCCTGCGTGAGGCTCTTCAACTAGTTCGGACTGAATAAGATTGTCCTGTTTATCAGATTTTTGTTTTTTTATTTTTTTTTGTCTTTTTTCTTTAACTTTAACTTCTTTATTGGATTTAGTTGATGATTCAACAGTTTGCTGCGCGGAGGGCGTTTTTATAGATTTTGCATCTTCTCCTTCAGCTTCTTTAAATCGCAAAGAAAACAAATCGTGCCGCCTAATCTCTAGTTCGCTTCCTTTTTCAATATATGAGAAAGGTGAATTTTCATACACAGAAACAGCCGAAGACTTAAATCTATTGCCTTCTTCATTTTTAACAGCACCTTCTACAGCATGGTAGCCCATACTGATACCTTTAACAAAATGGTTACCTACAGTCAATGCTGCATTTTTTGCTACATCCACTTTATCAACTTCAAATTTTGGCGAAAATTTTCCGATATATTCAACAGGGATGTAAACCACATTTCCTTTAATATCAACATAACTTACCGGAATAACTGAAAAACTTGCATTACGCTTTAATCTTTTCGGGCTTTTAACTTCAGTCAGTCTTCCTTTTACTATGACACCTTTAGGAATAGTAATATTTTCATCCAGAGTAACTGAACTCATTGATTTAAAAGAAATAAATTTAGGCGGCTTTAACGTTGAAAAATTGCTTAAAGATTCAACTTTCAAAACTTCTGTGGCAAAAGCCGGCTGTATAAATAGTACACAAAAAACAGTTAAAATTCCTGCTTTAAAAATATTCTTCATTTTAAACTCCTACAAATCTATCTCTCTTATTTTTATTTTATCTTAAAAATTCATTATTTCGCAAGATATTATTCAGAGGCATAGCAGGATTGTAACGATTGCAGGAATCAAAAGTGCTTAAATCAGTAAGCGGTAATCCCGGTAAATATCTGCTGAAAGGACGCTGGGATTCTTCTGTAGCCGGAGTATAAGATGTATTTACAATATCTGAAGCTGTTCCTGATACATTTTCAACCTGCTGCTGTTGTTTTGGCTGAACTTCTGTGAAATTTAAGGCAAAAGCCTGACCGGTTTTAATTGTTAAAGGAGCTTTTGCTGCAACAATCTTATTATTCACGACCATACCGGCAAATGTAGCATATGCCTGAGGTTCAAATTTAGTTTCTTCATTATGGAAATTTATAAAGCTATAAGGGATAAAAGAAAAAGTTCCATTTTTATTAACTACAATTTTACCTTTAACAACGTAGCCTTCAAAAAGAACTATATCATCAGTTACCTGTATATTACTGCCGACTTTTACAGCCATAGCCTGCGGCGGGTTTGTGCCGACATAATCACTCATTGCGACAACCGGAACATTTTTTGCCAGAGCTGATTGACCAAAGGCAAGCATTAACATCATAAATAAAGCTGATAGAACTTTTTTCATATATATCTCCTGATTATAGTCTTATTATAGCAGAATTCTATCATAAGTTCAAGTGGAGCGTCAATATGAGCAGGGTTCAGGCGTCAGCTCAAAACGCCTTTCAAATACTGACCTGTGACAGATTTTTTATTTTTTGCAAGTTCTTTCGGGGTTCCGGTTGCAACAACCTGACCGCCGGCAGCTCCGCCTTCCGGACCTAAATCAATTATATAATCTGCAACTTTTATTAAATCAAGGTTATGTTCAATAATTAAAATTGTATTTCCCTGATCTGCAAGCTGCTGAATTATTTTTATAAGCTTATCCAAATCAGCCCAGTGCAAACCTACAGAAGGTTCATCAAGAAGGTACAAAGTTTTTCCGGTAGCACGCTTATTCAGCTCTGATGCAAGCTTTATTCTCTGTGCCTCCCCGCCTGACAATGTTGTTGCACTCTGACCGAGCTTTATGTAATCAAGCCCTACATCATATAATGTTTTAAGCTTATGTTTAATTGCAGGAATATTTTCAAAAAACTCAAGTGCTTCCTTTACACTCATTTCAAGAACATCTGCAATAGTTTTTCCTTTATATTTTACTTCAAGTGTTTCGCGGTTATAACGTTTACCTTTACAAACCGGACATTTGACATAGACATCTGACAAAAAGTTCATCTCGATTTTGTTTACGCCATCACCCTTACAAGCCTCGCATCGGCCGCCTTTTACATTAAAACTAAAGCGTCCCGGCTTATACCCCCGGACTTTTGCCTCGTTGGTTTTTGAGAAAAGTTCTCTAATAGGTGTAAACAAATCAGTATATGTTGCAGGGTTTGAACGCGGAGTTCTGCCTATCGGGGATTGGTCAATATCTATAATTTTATCGATATTTTCAAATCCTTCAATCAAATCTACGCCCTGCGGTTTAGGTTTATTGCCGCGAAGAGAGTGCAGGGCATATTCATAGATTAAGTCCTGCATAAGTGTTGACTTTCCTGAGCCGGAAACTCCTGTCAGAACTACTATTTTACCAAGCGGAATATCTACATTTATATTTTTAAGGTTATTCAGATGAGCATTTTTAACTTTCAGAAACTTACCGTTTCCTTCACGTACTTTTTCTGGTACCGGAATAAACTTTGCACCGCTCAAATACTGACCGGTAAGCGACGCTTTGCATTTTATAATATCATCCAGAGCTCCCTGAGCTACAATTTTACCGCCGTTAATACCAGCCTTCGGACCAATATCAACAATATAATCTGCATTCCTCATGGTATCTTCATCATGTTCTACAACAATAAGAGTATTACCGAGGTTGCGAAGTTTAATAAGTGTTTTGATAAGTCTGTCATTATCTCTCTGGTGAAGTCCGATAGAAGGTTCATCAAGAACATAAAGCACACCGGAAAGCCCGCTTCCTATTTGTGTAGCAAGCCTTATTCTCTGTGCCTCGCCGCCGGAGAGAGTTCCTGCCATTCGAGCAAGATTCAAATAACCAAGCCCGACATCGCATAAAAATCTAAGACGTGCTCTGATTTCATCCAAAATTTGTTTTGCAATCTGTAATTTATATTCATCAAGCTCAAGATATAAGTCATTTACAAAATCAAGCGCATCTGTAATAGAAAGTAATGTAAACTCGTAAATATTTTTACCTTTAATTTTTACAGCAAGCGGAAAAGGTTTCAGTCTGGCACCGCCGCAGGCAGGACAAGGAGTTGTAACCATATATTTTTCTATTTCTTCACGCCAGTACTCGCCATTTGATTCATTATAGCGTTTTTCCAGAAAAGGAATAACACCTGTAAATCTGTGATACTTGCTTTCATAGCGGTGAGTCCCGAATTTCATCACGCGGAATTTCATTAAATCATCTCCGCCGTATAAAATAATCTGCTGCTGCTCTTCAGGCAGCTCTTCAAACGGAGTATCCATATCTATTCCGTAGTGCTCGCTTACGGATTTTAAGACATCTTCATAATAAGAAGTTGTTGTTTTTGACCATGGATAAATTGCACCGTCTTTTAAAGATTTTGTCCTGTCCGGAACTACAAGGTTAGGGTCAATTACAAAATCAGCACCTAAACCGGAACATCTTTCACAAGCGCCATAAGGGGCATTAAAAGAAAAAATCCTTGGTGCCAGCTCTTCAAAACTTAGATTACATTTCGGGCAGGAAAGTTTTTCACTAAATATAATTTCTTTATCGCCTACAGCATCAACAATAACTATTCCATCGGCTTTTTTTAAAGCAATTTGCACACTATCTGCAATTCTTGATTGGGCACTTTCTTTTACAACAATTCTATCAACTACAACGTGGATTGTGTGTTTTTTTGTTTTGCTGAGCTCAATTTCATCTTCATCAAGGTTATAAATCTCATCATCAACCTTAACCCTGACAAAACCTTCCTGACGAAGCTCTTCAAAGGTTGATTGAAATTCACCTTTTTTACCGCGTACAATAGGCGCTAAAATCTGAATTTTAGTACCTTCGCCGAGTTTCATAATGCTGTTCACGATTTCGTCAATAGACTGCGGTTTAATTTCATCTCCGCAGTTCGGACAATAAGGAGTCCCAGCTCTTGCATAAAGAAGCCTTAAGTAATCGTATATTTCAGTAACGGTCCCAACTGTGGAACGCGGGTTATTGCTTGTTGATTTCTGGTCAATTGATATAGCAGGAGAAAGCCCGTCAATATATTCTACATCCGGCTTATCCATCTGCCCCAAAAATTGTCTTGCATAAGTAGAAAGGCTTTCAATATACCGTCTTTGCCCTTCTGCAAAAATAGTATCAAAAGCCAGAGAGCTTTTGCCTGAGCCGGAAACTCCAGTAAAAACTATCAGTTCGTTTTTTGGAATTTCAAGTGAAACATCTTTTAAATTATGTTCTTTCGCACCCTTAATCGTAATTTTATCTAGCATAATTTTATTATTACATGTAGAAAAAATTATTTCCACAAGTCTATGGCTCAAACTATTTTGTATCTTTTTTCACAGGAAAAGAAACCAGATAGTTGCCTATTGCAGGTCCTGCTATATTACCGGCAAACACCGAGGCTGCAAGAACTGCCAGAATACTTACACCGCTTTTATAATTCTGAAAAATATCAGAAGTTTTTTTGGCAGCTTCTTTTATTTGTTTTTTCAAAACATCTTTTGAATTTTTATAAAAATAAGTTTCTTCTATGTGTTCAAGGTTATAGGAAAGCCCTTTTTTCATTTCTTTTTTAGTAAATATAGTTTTCCAATCTTCGGCTTTAATGTTCTTATTTTCTTTGTTCAAGCCTGCAATAGACTTTGCTACCGTTTCTGTTAAGACTTTGCCGCCTTCCAGAGCTTTATTAACCCCAATACGCACCGATTCGCATATGGAATAATACATTGCGATACATGCGCCGGATGTAATGGCTTCCTGATTAACAAGGAATTTTTTTGTATGCTTTTCCATTTTCCTGTCACTCAAAAGCATGCCTATCTGTGCAGATGCGCCGATAACAGTAACTCCGGTTCCGACATGCACAAGAAGCTTGCCGGAATCTTTTGCATAGTTATTAAATATTTTATTTGTTACTCTGTTCAGTATTGTTCGATGTATCATTTTTCCTGCGGGTTCTTGATTTTTCAAATTTGTAAAAAATATCTGTGAGTTTTTTTGTCAAAGGAAGCTCAACCGTAGTTTTTATAAATACTGCAGCTCCTGTTGCTAACAGAGCTCCCATTGCAAGCCTGTATGATTTATAATCCTTGAGAAATTCCCTTTTTGAACGCGGGGCAAACTTATTGCCGGGGTTTGGCGTAAAAATATCTTTCTTTTGATTTTTGGGAATCAGCTCTTTAACTATATCTTCATCATTTTTCACGTCATTGGTTTTATAATTTGAAAGCTTTACTACTGCAAAAAATGCACCGACTCTGGTTACAAAATCAAAAAAGTTCCCTGCTATATTTTTTCCAATAGAACGGGCAACTGCCATATCTTTCGTATCCTGGTCAAGACGGTTATTCTTTCTGTTTATGTAAGGCTGAAATACTAAGGCTGTTGCACCCATAATAATTGATTGCTGGGGTGCGTTAAGATTTTTACCTGCGTAATTTATAAACTTTTCTATTTTCTTATTGATTATTATCATGGGGACTCTTATACTACCTGTAAATATAAACACAAAAATATATTTTTTTGCTGGTATTTTGTTTAATTTACAAATATTTATATCATAACAAAAAACAGGAACAAATATGTTCCTGTTTTTTTTATTTTATGACTAACTTATTAATTAAGCATTTGCTTTTTCTGCAGAAGCTTCACC
>UMFV01037832.1_pt1 | contig 15210 bp, 14 predicted proteins | sample 1965101 | NCBI WGS metagenome assembly UMFV01 (sample SAMEA4836055, study PRJEB28245) | human gut metagenome | biome: gut microbiome; material: fecal sample | place: Denmark | collected 2008 | reverse complement strand
CAATCACACGTGCGCTGCCGGGCGCACTGACAAAAAAGCAGCGTGATGTTCTCACGCTGCTTGGTCTGCCGCTTCCTCCGAAGATCCTCTCCTGTTAGGGATCGGCTAACCCGGAGTTTGGGATATTCGCGACGGTTTCAACCGTCCTGTCAAAGTTAATTTTCAGAACACCGTTTCCTCCGTCGCCGGAATCATCCCCGCCTTTCAAAAATTGCGGGATGTAAATTTTTTCGAGCGCCTGCTTGAACCATTGGCTCGCTCCGTTCAAGACAATCGCCGTTCTCAATTCGTTCAGCACACTGTATCGGACATGATGATGCAGCGATTTGCATCACTGTTTGTGGGACGCGAAGACCTTAACGACGCATCCGAATTGGAAAATGATCCCGGCTTCATGAGCGCAATCGGGAAAAATCAGCTTGCCAGTACGCCGACCCTCTGTCGATTCGAGCAATCGATCACACAGGAAACGATCGATAGAGGCAATGAGCTTTTGCTCGAATCCTATTTTCGGTATGCCGCTCATCAGCATCGCTACATCACCATCGACGTCGACAACACCCCCGTGCAGACTCACGGAGCACAGGAAGGCCGAAAGTTCAACGGGCACTACGACTGCAATTGTTACCTTCCCCTGCTGGCGTTTATTGATGGTTTTCCCGTCGGAGTCTTTAACGGAACTGAAGACGGGCGCAAGACTCTGGTTCGCGTGTTCGGCAAGATGATTGACTCGATCCGAGCACGCTGGCCAGACTGCATCATTCTGCTCAGAGCTGATTCTGGGTTCAACAGTACCGCCCTGATTGATCTTTGTGAAAAGAAAGATATTTTCTACCTTATTGGTCTTGCCCCCAATAAACGCATGGTCAAAAAGATGACTGAGTGGGAGCCTCAGTTCGTGGACGTCCTTCGTAGATCCCCGCTTAACGGGGGTAATCTGCTCCGCCATTACGGCGAAGTCGACGACTATCAGTCGCCGTCGTGGTCAGGACCGCGACGAGTCATTGCGCGTGACTACTGGAGCGACGAACGGCGAGAATGGGATACCCGCTTCATTCAAACCAATATTCCGAGCACTCGATGCAAGAAGGCGGGACGACTGGCGAAGTTCACGGCCAAAGAACTCTACGAACAGGTGTACTGTCGACGCGGCATGGCTGAACAACACAACCAGGAGTTCAAAATTCAGGCATTCGGCGCTCGCGTCAGCTCAAGTCGCATGCTCACGAACTCATACCGCATGCTCTTGGCAGCCATCTGCCAATTGGCATACCGAATCCTGAGACGAAATTTCTTCACCAAGAACACGCCTTGGCACGAATCAACCCTGCGTGTATTTCGGCGGACCTTCATTTGTACCGGCGGGGTTGTTGAGCAGCTCAAGACCTGTGTCCGGGTCAGCCTCAATCCAATGACGGAACAGAAAAACGTCACCGCCAACTTCTGGCGAATCCGTCCTTCTTAACGCTATGCGGGCGTCCCCGACCTGCTCAACACTTCGGGGTAAGGGGAAATTGCGTCCAAATTTCGAATATCCGTCGAATTTTTCACTTTCTCGTCACTAAAAACACCGAAAGGGATGCGTCAACATCCCCTTCGAGGCTACGATGAAAAATTCAGGCTAGAGCGGCCGGGCAAAATGCGCCGCGCCGTCCTCATCCATGCAGATCATTAAACGGGCAATGGGATGCTCTGCAAGCAGGCGGCGATCCATCGCCCGCTGAAGCGCCTTTACGCCGTTTTGGAGTTCAGTGCTCGATGCGCTTTCCAAGGCCTCAAGCATTTTTGCATCCTGCTTGACGGCGCCGAGAAGATCAAGCGCCTGAGGCGTCATCGTGCGCCCGGAGGTTTCAGCCGTCTGCAAAACCAATGCATGAACCGCATTCGTTATTTTTTGCGTGCTGGGAACTGCCCTCGCCCGCAAAGCGATGCAGGAGGCAGAATGCATGCCGCGGCAGTAGTCCGTGGAATAAAGAACATTGGAAGCCGCGAGCGCCTCTAAGAGCAATACGGCACAGGTTCTTTCGAGAAGAAGTCCGTAAGCGCGCTTCAAGGCTGTGTCAGCGGATTCAAGAGCGCTCAGCGCGTCAGATTCGGCGGCCGCTTCGAGCGCCTCGTCAATCTTCAATATCCGTTCGTCAACTGACTGCGTCAAAGCGTCAATGGCTTGGAGCGTCACCGCGGTATCCGAATCTGCCCAGCGTCCGTTTATCGTGAGGCGCTGAGCCTCTTCACCGAGCGCTTTAATCTTCTCTGCCGTCTGCAGCCAATCCTCTGTGCGCTGAGGGGAGTGCTTCTCGAGGCGCCTCAGGTGCTTCTCAGCGCTCTCGAGACAGTCATTGAGGCCGCGCAGGAGCGCGCCTTCCGGGGCGGCTGCGATCCGAAACCCCTCTTCGACAGCAGCGAAAAGGGGTTCCGCCCCGTCGAGCGCGGCGCTGTTGCCCATGAGGAGACCCCCCGTCCCCAAAGCGGCGGCAGAGGCGGCGGCGGGCGCTTCTTGAATATTTGCGCAGCAGAGCACAAAGGCGCTGTGAGCGAGATCTGAATCCACGCTCCATTCAAGCGCCCCGCCTCGAAGGGCGAGCTGCTGAGCGGCTGCGTCGAGTTTATGCTGCTCATCTTCGGCGGCGGCTGCGTCGCCCGCACAGGCATAAATGCGCTCGAGCCCCTCTCGACACTCAGCCTCCGGCGCACGCTGCAGCACAATCGTCCGGCCGTCGGCGGACTTCAAAAGAAAGGCAGCCGGCCGGCCAGGGCCATGCTGAGGCGCTTTGGGCTCCTCGGGTTCCTTTTTAACGGCCTTGGGCACATCCGGACGGCGAGCAGCAATGCGCTCCCGACGGCGGGGCGCTGCGGCAGATGTTTTGCCCAAGCGGCTCAGCTCAGCCTCGCCGCGGCGCCGCGACGCTGCTCGGGTCAAACCCCAAACCCCCGCAGCGAGGCCGACAGCCCCAATGAAGAGCCAAGTGAAAAGTTCCGGATCAATGTGCTGCATGCCTTGCGCCTAAAAGTGTTCTTTTGCCAGTAGCACCCGCATTCTAAGCGGTGAAGCGCGAGCCTTAATGCCGGTGAGCTCGGAGGATGCCCTTCAGCAGTGTCTCTTAAACAGTGAACAGATCACACCAAAAGTCTTTTTGTCCATTGGGATAATCCTCAGCGAACCTTTACATCGCGATAATCTTTTCTCTGAGATCAAATGGAATCAGCCTTTTATCGGGTACGATTGAGGCGGTTCGTTTGGAGTATTACTGCATTCCTGACGGCTCCTTCCCAACAAGCATCCCTCAGCCCGCTGAAGACGTCAGGTTTTCTGCGCCGCTGCCTTCACTGCACGTCCGCAGCATCCCAGCTGCGGCCGGAGAAAAAGATCAATGACAGCGACTCAACCGCTTACCGAAACGACCGTGCTCGCCAACGACGTCAAGATGCCGACCATCGGCTTCGGGACGTGGCAGATTCCCATCAACGAGAATTTCGACAGTACCATCCAGACGGCGATACAACTCGGCTACCGCCAGTTCGACACCGCACAGATTTACAACAACGCCCAGCGTATGGGCGAAGCAATCCGCGCGTCTGATGTCCCGCGCTCTGAATTCTTCCTGACGAGCAAGATTTGGGCTTCACACCGCTCCTATGAGAGCGCCCGCGAAGCCTATGAGATGATCCTCACCCAGATGCAGACGGACTATCTCGATCTGCTCCTCATCCATTGGCCGGCCGCTCAGGGAGAGCCCATGGTCTGGCAGGCACAGAACGCCGGCGCCTGGCGTGCGCTCGAAGAGCTTTACACCGAAGGGCGCGTCCGTGCCATCGGCGTATCCAATTTCCTCCCCCATCACCTCGTTCCGCTGCTTGCCCGTGCCCGCGTAAAACCGATGGTGAATCAGCTCGAAATTCATCCGGGCTATGCGCAGCCGGCCGCCGTCAATTTCTGCCGTGCCAAGGGCATTCAGGTTCAGGCCTGGAGTCCGCTCGGCCGCGGGACGCTCCTGCGCCATGCGCTGCTCGAAAAGATCGCTGCCGCCCACGGCAAGACGCCTGCCCAGGTCGCTCTGCGCTGGTGCATTGAGCGCGGCATCGCCCCGATCCCAAAGTCGACGCTTTTCGCGCATCAGCAGGAAAATCTGAACGTTTTTGACTTCTCGCTGACGACCGAAGAAGTCAATGAACTCACGGCCATGCCGCAGACCTCGTTCTCTGGACTCCATCCGGATACGGTGACTTTCTAAGTCTTCCTTCAATCGGCATCAAAGAAGCTCGGCAGTCTTCGGAACGGCCGAGCTTTTTCACCTTAAAGACGCCCGCGGTCTTTCGGACCAATACGAGGGCCAATACGATAAAGCCCAGACTTCCCAAAGAAGACTGGGCTAAAAGCAGCTGAAGAGCGGGAAAAAAAATTTCCCCGCCCGTCTTTGCCGATTAGAAGGCCGGAACGACTGCGCCCTGATACTTCTCTTCGAGGAACTTCTTCACTTCAGGCGTGAGAAGCGCGTTCTTCAACTTTTGCAGTTCAGGACGATTTTCGTCGCCCGCACGGACAACGACAACATTGGCGTAAGGCGAATCCTTCGATTCAATAGCGATTGCATCCTTCGTCGGATTGAGCTTCGCGGCAAGCGCATAGTTGGAATTGATGACGGCAGCATCCACATCATCGAGCGCCCGCGGCAGCTGAGCAGCCTCAACCTCAACAATCTTCACATGCTTGGGATTGTCGACGATGTCAGCTGGCGAAGCCAAAATGCCCGCTTCCGGACGAACCTTCAGAATGCCCGCGGTTTCAAGAACCTTGAGCGCACGGCCGCCATTGGTCGGATCGTTCGGCACGGCGATCTTTGCGCCGTCAGGCAGGTCTGCAGCGTTCTTAATCGACTTGGAATAAACGCCCATCGGTTCAAGGTGAACCGCGGTGAGCACAGCAAGGTTCAGTTTGTGTTCCTTAGAGAACGTATCCAGATAGGGCTTATGCTGGAAGAAGTTGGCATCGAGCTCCTTCTCCGAAAGCGCCAAATTGGGCTGCACGTAGTCGTTGAACTCAATTACTTTGACCTTTACGCCTTCCTTCTCGAGCGCAGGCGCGACGAAGTTGATGATGTCGGCGTGCGGCACGGGCGAAACGCCAATCTTCAATTCGACGGCGGCGGTCTGAGCCGGAGCGGCCGTTTTTTCAGCCGGAGCCTTATCGCCGCAGCCGGCGAGCGTAAAGACGAGGCCGCCGGAAACGGCGAGAGCGGCAAAGAGCTTTTTCAACTGCATGAGGTTTGTCCTTTGGAGAATCCTCTTTTGCACGGCTTTGGGGAGCCGCACAAAAGAGGAACGGAATGCTTTTTGGATGGATGCAGAAATTAAATCATGAATCTTCCAGACAAATTTTCCGCATCATTACGTATGCGTAAAAGTTTACGTCTTCCGATTGCATCGAGTTCTGAGGTATTACCTGCTGCACATCATTCCTTGAGACTCTTTGCAATCTCCGTGAGGTTGCTCTTCATGCGCTCCAGATAGGAGAGCCCCGACTCGTTGCTTTCCATGGTGTAGATGGCCACAACCTTAGCGCCCGCTTCTTCAGCCAGCGTCTTTGACGCAGCCGGGCTCACGAGTTCCTCGGCAAAAACGGTCTTAACATTGTTTTTGCGGCAGTATTTGGCCAGTTCAGCGAGCGTCTTCATCGTCGGTTCGCCTTCGGCAAAGAGATCCTCAATGCTCTTTTGCTCCAGTCCGAAGTCACGCGCGAGATATCCGAAAGCAGCATGCCCCGTCACAAATGCACGGCGCTTTGCATCGGCCGTGTCCTTGATGAACTGTTTCTTCAGGACGTCCAGATCAGCGGCAAAACGTTCAGCATTTTGCTCATAAGTCTGCGCATGCTTCGGATCGCGCTTGGCGAGCGCCGCAGCAATATTTTTAGCCTCCAAGGACGCTCCGGAAAGCGACAGCCAGAGATGCGGGTCATTGGCCCCGTGCTCCTTCACCTCTTCAGGATCCGTGAGCTTTACGGGCGAAGCACCGGCCGAAGCCGTCACAATCGTTAAGTGATCGTTGACCGCTGCCGCAGCCGTTTTTTCCGCCCAGGGCTCCATCCCCAAACCGTTCAGGATCAAGAGATCCGCTTTCTTGAGCGCTTCTACCGTGCGTACCGTCGGCGTAAAGTCATGCGGCTCCGTTCCGCCCGGAATCAGCGTTTCCACACAGACATAATCTCCGCCCACCGCACGGGTAAATTCCGCCATGGCATTAAAACTCGCCGCAGCCACAATTTTTCCCTGAGCAGCAGCATCTTTGCAGACAAGATCGTCTGCCCGAGCCGCTGCAGCAGCGCCGGCACTCAGGCAAAGCACCGAACTCACTGCCGCAGTGAAAACTTTTTGACTCAACATGATCCTTCCTTTAATTTGAAAACGAAAACGTTTTTCGTTTTTAGTGTGGTGGTAGCATACTCTTCTTAAGCACGGGAAAACCCGATGTACATGCTTTGTTTCAAATTTGAAAATGGTTTCCATTTTTGACCTTTGCTTTTCCTATACGGAAGAGCCCCCCTATCTGCTCAATCATCTGAGTCTGGATATTCCTGCCGGCGCATACTGGTCGGTAGTCGGTCCGAACGGCGCAGGGAAAAGCACTTTTATCAAGCTTGTGCTGGGGCTGCTCAAACCCACTTCGGGCCGCATCGAAATTTCAGCACGAGGTGTCGGATACGTACCGCAGATGAGTGCGCCTGCGGCAGCGTCCTTTCCGATCACAGCCGAAGAAGTGCTCGACAGCTGGCGGCGCATGCGCGGCATCCGCAGCAAAGACTCGATTGAGCATGCACTTTCCTCCGTCGGCATGAGCGCCGCCAGACATACGCTTTTCGGCGATCTTTCCGGCGGTCAGCGGCAGCGCATTCTCATTGCACGGGCGCTCCTCGGCGACAATGATCTCATCGTGCTCGACGAGCCTTCTACGGGGCTTGACCGCGCAGGCAGAGACGAAATCTATGATCTTCTCACGCATCTCAACCACAAACACGGAACGACCATCATCGCCGTAGAGCACAATCTTGAAGCCGTCTATAAGTGTTCCTCCGGCGTGCTTGAAATCGAAAATGGTCAATGGGCGCTCCATGCGCCGGCTGAATACCAAAAGCGCATTGAGACCGAGGAGCGCGCTTACGCAAACTCGGAGGCTGAGCATGTTTGAATCGCTTTTCGAGGCGCTGCAGATGAGCTTCATGCAGCGCGCGCTCGCCGCAACACTCGCTATGTCGCTGCTCTGTCCTGTGATGGGCTTATTTTTGGTGCTCAGGCGCAGCTCCATGACGGGCGACGCACTGAGCCACTCGTCGCTCGCCGGCGCAGCCGCAGCACTGGCTTTGGGCGTCAACCCGGTCGTTGGGACCTTCGTCTTCACAGCCGTGTGCGGTCTCATGATTGAAGCGCTTCGCAGCGTCTTTCGTCATTACGGAGATCTGGTTCTGACGATCGTGCAGGCGCTCTCGGTCGGCATTGCACTCACGCTCATCACCATGGGGCTCGTCAAGGGCAACGCGGAGAGTTTTCTCTTCGGCAGCATTCTGACGATCAGCCAAACCGACCTCTGGTGCATCCTCGCCATCACCGCCGCGGCTTTGCTCTGGGTAGGCTTTGGGCTCTCAACGCTCACCGTCATCGCGTTTGATGAAGATTCCGCCAGAGCGGCCGGCGTCAAAACCCGGCGCTGGTCTTACGCCTTTTCTCTGCTCACCGCCTCTGCCGTCGCCGCCGCCATTCCGATGGTGGGCGTACTCGTGCTGAGCTCCATGATCGCGCTCCCTGCTGCCACGGCACTCCAGCTCAAAGCGGGCTTCAAGCGAACGCTGATCGCAGCTATTGTCATCAGCATCATTGACGCCCTCTTGGGGTTGATTTTCGCCTACCTGCTTGACGCAGCGCCCGGCGGCGTAACCGCATTAGCCTCCGTCGCCGTACTTTTGCTGGTGCTCATCTGCCGAGGAGCCGTTCGCCGGTTCCGCCATGACTGTGCGGCGGCCGCTGCTCACAAGAAGAGCGCCGAAAATGTATGATTCGGCCCAAAGACCTCTAAGCACTTTCAGAGGGGGAGAGCTCAAGATGCCGAGATCCACTCGCTATACGACCCGCCAAAGAGCTGCCGTCTTGGCCTGTCTCAAGGAGCGCACCGGCCAGTATCTCGGTGTTCAGGATGTCGCTGACGCCGTGAAAAAGCTCGGCGTTTCGATCGGCCTCACCACCATCTACCGTAATCTCGATACATTGGTCGAAGAAGGAGCCGTCCGCAAATTCGTGGTCGATAAGAATTCTGCTGCCGTCTATGAATATCTCGACGACCCGCACACCGAAGAATTCCATGTCAAGTGCCGCGCCTGCGGAACGCTCTTTCATTTGCGCTGCAGCGAAATTGAACGCATGGCGGCGGCGCTTTCCGGCCACCTGCTCGAAGACCACGGCGTAGAGCTTGACTTCCAAAGTTCCGTTATTCAAGGGCTTTGCAAGGACTGCCGAGCAAAGGCCGATGCCGCAAAAGCCCAATCAGCAGACCAAACCATCGAAAACGACTGACAAAGAACGCTTCGCTCATCGTCAGTTGGATGAGCCGATGACCGCCAGAAGTGTTTTATCCATGGGTACGGCATCGCTGCCGCACCCATTTTATTTGTCGGTGACCGAGACTTGGCTCAAAGCCAAATTTGGCTCTCAAGCCCCCGAAGGCGGCTCACCGTCAAAAAGATCGCGGGCAAGCTTCATGGGACAGAATTTCGGTCCGCACATGGAGCAGAAATGCGCTTCCCGCGCACCAGAACCCGAGAGCGTTTCATCATGAAATGCCGCCGCTCTGGCCGGATCCACGGCAAGGCGGAATTGATCGTTCCAACGGAATTCAAAGCGTGCCGCACTGATCGCCAAATCGCGCAGATCCGCCCCGGGGATGCCGCGGGCAAGGTCCGCCGCATGTGCGGCAATTTTGAAGGCTGCCATGCCTTCGCGCACGTCGGCTTCATTGGGCAGCCCCAAATGCTCCTTGGGCGTCACATAACAGAGCATGGCAGTGCCCGCTGCCCCGATGATCGCGCCGCCAATGGCTGCCGTGATGTGGTCATAGCCGGCTCCCATATCGGTGACAAGCGGCCCGAGCGTATAAAAGGGCGCATTGTCGCACCAGACCTCTTCGAGCTCTTGATTGAGCCGGATACGCGGAATGGCGATATGTCCCGGTCCTTCAATCATGACCTGCACGCCCGCTTTGGCCGCACGGCGGTTGAGCTCACCCAGGGTTTTGAGTTCGGCGAGCTGCGCCGCATCGGTGCCGTCATGGGTAGACCCTGAACGCAGGCCGTCGCCGAGTGAAAGCGTGACGTCGTAGTGCTTGGCAATCTCGAGAATTTCGTCAAAATGCGTGTAAAGAAAGTTCTCTTCGCCGGTGAGCTTCATCGCGAGCGCCAAGAGACCCCCGCCGCGGGAAACGATGCCGGTCAGCCGCTCTCGCGTGAGCGCCACATGGGACTTCAGCAAGCCCGCATGAATCGTCATGTAATCGACGCCCTGCGCAGCCTGATCCTCCATCGTCTGCCGAAAAATGTCCCAATTCAAAGCTTCGGGACTGCCCGCTCGCTCAAGCGCCTCATAGACCGGTACGGTGCCGAGCGGTACGGGCGAACGCCGCAAAAGCGCTTCGCGCGTCTCCACAATGCTCTTGCCCGTCGACAAATCCATCACAGTATCGGCTCCGCAAAGGAGCGACTCTCTGAGCTTGCCGATCTCTTCATGCCAATCCTTGCTGGTGCTTGAAGTGCCGATATTGGCATTCACCTTCGTAGAGAAGGCCTTGCCGATGGCCATCGGCTCAGCTTCAGGATGATTGAAGTTAAGCGGAATCACCGCTTCTCGCCGGGCCACCAGCGAACGAACATCTTCTGGCGTCCAGCAGGGCGCCTCAGCTGCACGCTGATAAAGCGCCCGAGCTTTGGGATTTTCGAGCTTGGCGAGCGACTCCAAAAATACTTTGCGGTTGAGGTTCTCTCGTTCAGCCACAAACGCCATTTCAGGCGTGACAACACCCGCGCGAGCACTCTCGTACTGCGTGGGGGTGCCCGGAGACGGGCGATTGCGCAGACGAGGCTTCTGGCTGCCGTCGCCTTCGCCAAAGGGACCAGTCACATCGCAGAGGTAAATCGCGGGCTGCACGCCGCCGCCAAAAGAAGCGGGCGTCGGATCCAAATCGACCCGGCGGAAAGGAACCAATTCGCCGCAGGCGGATCGGCTGTATTCGCGCACGCCCGGAAGGCGCCCTGCGAAAAGACCAAGATCACCGGAAGCACCGGACAAATCCTCCGCAGGAAGAACGGGCGGTATCGGAGTCCGGGCAGACGGGTCAGTTGAAGATGTGCTCACAGCGCGGGTCCTTCTTAATCAGGAAATTGAAGTCAGCTGTGCGCATCTCGGAGGGCAAACGAAGAGCCACAGCAGGGGCCCCTCGAGCTCGTCCTCAAATGGAGTGATGTTGAAGCGCTTCCCGCCGCAAGTCTGAACTTGATCCGGTTCTGGGAGTGTTTCTCAATCGAAGCCGCTGCGGGACATGCCCGATGCTTTCGATACCTCCAGCGCACGGGCAGTATTGTACGAGAGATGAGGGCGCGGGCGGCAGAGCGCTGCGCCGCCCTCGGCAGCTGTGCCCGAAGATCACTCTTTAGACGGCACGGCGGCCTGGCCGCCTTCAACGCCCGCTTTTTGGTGTGCGAGCTTTGATAAGAGCTCTGCCGAATAAGCCTCCACAGCCTGCACCGTGAGCGCACGGCCCTGTGGGGCAGAACCCGTTGCATCTACACGGGGAATGCCGTGTTCATAGGTCTGATAGCGAATCACATTAACGGAGCCCTGCTTGTTAGGCACCTCATAGGTCACCACAAAGCTGCAGGCGTCAGGACCCGTACCGGCCCGCAGGCGCTTCACATTGGCGCCAGCCTTGCGAAAGCCCGACTCAATGGCCTCAACAAGTTTGGGGCTCTTCACCTCATTATTTTCAAGGAGGCAGATGTCGAGATAGTTCACCGGAGCAAACTGCGCCGACTCATCCGCCGGCTCGGCAGGCGACTTCGGACTGCTCGCGCACCCAGCGGCGGCAATACCGGCACAAAGGAGTACGGCAAAAAGTGAAGCGCGTTTGAGCATCATGTCTATGTAAATCCTTCCGTTAGAACTGTCGTCGGACTATAGCGCAGGCCTCAGAAACCCTGCTTAGCCAGAATGTGCGAAACCTTTTCCGTCCAGCTCCGAGACTTGCCCGACACCATTTCGGGATCAAAGCGCCAGACGTCAATCTGGCTGCCGGCGTGAGCGAAATATTCCGTCGATGCCGCATCACGCTCGGCACCCGCATGCCGCCGGCAGATCTCCAGCATGGCCTGCCGCCGCTCCTGAGGATCAGTGACGATATGCGCTCGGCCGGTCATGACGGTGCTTGCATAATCGACTGTATACTCCTCCGGGAGATCTTCAGCATAGGCGATAAACGTGAGCGAAGCACGCGGATCCTTCTTTAACCCCTCGCCCTTGAGGCTCGCTTCATTGGTTGAGTGCCAGTAGACAATGCCTTCAGGCGTCACTACCGGGCTAATGGGCACGCCCTGAGGGACTCCGGTGTCGGGATGGATGAAACTCAGCACCGCGTGACCCGCGGCGCGGGCCGCGCGAAGCGCCTCTTCACGGGGAAGTTCTCGATCCCGACGGCGCATGGGACGCTGAGGCTGAGCTGAAATGGTCATGACAAGGGTCTCCTTCAATTCACCGCAGATCGGTTCAAGCCGATTTTTGCCGAGCGCATTGGTAATTTTGCGCACTTCTGCGGTCTCACAATATTAGAATATTCAAAATCAACTTCCGGCCGCGTTTTCCCCGTTTGGAAAATCTGCGGTCCCAAGACCCTCTCGAGGCCTCAACCGTGATGGAAAGCAACAACAACAAGCCACTTATCCGCATCATTGATGACGACGCCGGCGTTCGTTCTTCCTGGTCGTTCCTGTTGTCGGGCGAGAACTATGAATGCGTCGAATTCAGCGATGCTGACACGTTCTTTTCGGCCAACGACTTCCGTCGTCCCGGATGCATTCTGCTCGACGTGCGAATGCCCAACATGTCCGGACTTGAGCTTCAGAATAAGCTCAAAGAAATCGGCTGCGATCTGCCGATCGTCTTTGTTTCCGGTCACGCCGACATCGACATGGCGGTGAATGCCGTGAAGAACGGCGCTTTCGACTTCCTGGAAAAACCCGCGAAGGAATCCCGCCTCATTGATGTGATCGAAGCTGCCGTCGCCCGCAATAAGGCCAACCGCCGCGATCAGGCCGAAGTCGCTGATTTCAAGGCCCGCCTCGAGCAGCTCACGCAGCGCGAACGCGAAGTGATCCGCATGGTGGCACAGGGTTATTCCAATAAAGAAGTCGCAGCAGAATTCGGCATTTCGGAAAAAACCGTTCAGGTTCACCGCGGGAGCGCCTACCGCAAGCTTGAACTCCATAACGCTGCTGAAATTGCACGCCTCCTCCTGCTCTCGGGCGACCCGCTCTGAGCACTGAGGATTCCTCAAGGGCACCGTCCAATCTGTTTTGGCGGTGCTTTTTCCATTTTTCGGCGCCTGTCGGCCCCTGTTTTCTCTGCTTTTGAGGCATACTGCGGCACAACCCCGCAGCGGTGCATCAAACACCGCTGACCGTGCAGCCGTACAGCTTGTCTCTTCATCGCTAACCATTGGAGGATGTCTGCTCCAGCTCTGCTGTCGAGCGCCCTCTATGGAGACAGTAAGCACCGCGCGCCGCCTTCTCGTATCGAATTCCATCCATTTCCACTTTTTTGGAGTTTTCTCGATGAAGACCGATATTGAAATCGCTCAGGAAACCAAGCTCATTCCCATCAATGAGCTCGCGCACTCCGCCGGCCTCGCCGACAGCGAATTCGAACCCTACGGCCGCGACAAGGCGAAGGTAACGCTCGATCCTTCCCGTCAGGAAAAAGGCCGTCTGATCCTCGTCACCGCCACTTCGGGCATGCCCGCGGGTTCGGGCAAAACGACGACCTCCATCGCCCTCGCTCAAGGTCTGAAGCGTTTGGGCAAAAATGCTGCGCTCGCGCTTCGCGAGCCCTCTCTGGGCCCGGTCTTCGGCATGAAGGGCGGGGCCGCCGGCGGCGGCTACAGCCAGGTGCTGCCGATGGAGGCGATCAACCTGCACTTCACGGGTGACCTTCACGCCATCACGGCAGCCAACAATCTTCTCGCTGCGCTCTTAGACAACGCCCGTCATCAGGGTCAGGTGCAGCTGCGTGAAATCTACTGGCGCCGCGTCCTCGACGTGAACGACCGCATGCTGCGCAACATCATCACGGGTCTTGGCGGCTCGGCCAACGGCATTCCGACCGAAGCCGGTTTTGACATCACCGCAGCCTCTGAACTGATGGCCGTGCTTTGCCTCGCCAATGACCTTGAAGATCTTCGCAGCCGCATCGACCGCATCGTTCTGGGCCTGCGCCCGAACGGCACGGCCTACACCTGCGGCGAACTCGGCGCCACGGGCTCCCTTCTGGCTCTGCTTTTTGAAGCCTTCAAGCCCAACCTCGTGCAGTCGATCGAAGGCAACCTCGCCTTCGTCCACGGCGGTCCGTTTGCCAACATCGCCCATGGCTGCAATTCGGTTGCAGCCACGCGGGCGGCGCTGAAGCTTGCCGACTACGCCATCACTGAAGCGGGCTTTGGTTCGGACCTCGGCGCAGAGAAGTTCTTCAATATCAAGTGCCGCGCCGCCGGCTTCGCACCTGCCGCGGTCGTCATCGTTACGAGCACCAAAGCGCTGAAGTGGCACGGCGGCGTGCCGCTTCCCGAAATCGGCGAGCCCAACCTTGAAGCGGTCAAGCGCGGCATCGTCAATCTGGATGCTCACATCGCCAACCTCAAGCAGTTCGGACCGAACATTGTTGTGGCACTCAACCACTTCCACACGGATACCGAAGCTGAAATCGAAGTGATCCGCGCCCGCTGCGCCGAACTCGGCGTCCGCTTTGCCGTCTCGGATGGTTTTGCCAAGGGCGGCGAAGGCGCCGAAGCGCTCGCTCGCGAAGTCATTGCCGCGGCCGAAGATTTCCATCCCTTAGTGCACACGTACGAAACCGATGCGCCCATCGTTGACAAACTCAACGCTATCGTCACGAAGGTCTACGGCGGCAGCGGCGTGAAGCTCGCTCCCGCTGCGCTCAAGGATCTCAAGCGCATTGAAGAGCTCGGGTTTGGCAAACTGCCGGTCTGCGTCGCCAAAACCCCGTTCTCGCTCACAGACGATCCGAAGGCCCTGGGCGCTCCGAAGGGCTTTACGCTCCCGATCGAGCGTCTGATTCTCAACGCCGGTTCGGGTTTCGTGGTGGCCATGTCGGGTTCCATCATGCGTATGCCGGGGCTCCCCAAGAAGCCTGCGGCCATGTCCATTGACGTGCAAAACGGCCGTATCACCGGTCTTGCGTAAGCAACTTGGCCCTCCTGAGCTTCACTTCTCCTCAAGCCAAAGCTCTGGGCGGCATGACAGAGCGCATTGCGAGCTGCGTGCGGCGTTTAGAAGGTTTCTAAGCGCCGCTTTTTTTGGCCTTTGAATGGCCGCCCTCGTCAGCCGCAGCGGCGATCCTAGTCGCCTACCAGGGGCCGCCCAGGGAAAAGCTTATCCAAAGTGCGCGCCCAATAGCGGGAACTGCGCACGAACTTCACGTGCGGAGAAATCAGATTGCGCGTCGGGTCAAAGCTCGCATTGGCCGTTTTGACGCCCGACTCATAGAAGTCAAAAGCCACCGGATACTGTTTAACAAGAGCCGGGACGTAATACTGTTCCACGCCCCAGCGGTACACCAATGTCTGCCGGCAAGCGTTTGGTGAAGTGCCCGGAGCGAGTTCCGTCACTTTGAAGCGTTTGCGCCTGAGCAGATCTTTCAGAAGCTTATGCAGCGCAGGGTCCGCAATCTGAGGCCGCACAAGGCATAAAGCATCATCCGCAGTACGCTCAGTCCCATTGACCTGCACCACTGAGCAGCCCGAGATCATCAATAGTGCTGCAGCTGAAAGACCTGCAGATACGGCTGCACTGAACTTGCCGCAGCCCGACCTGCTGAAAAACCGCATGAAAGATATTCCGAGTGAGTTGGTGTTGTGCGCCCCAAGCCTAACATGACTTTGAAGCACATCCTC
>UMFV01010236.1_pt1 | contig 16125 bp, 13 predicted proteins | sample 1965101 | NCBI WGS metagenome assembly UMFV01 (sample SAMEA4836055, study PRJEB28245) | human gut metagenome | biome: gut microbiome; material: fecal sample | place: Denmark | collected 2008 | reverse complement strand
AGCAAATCATAAAGAACAAGTACACAAGACGTCTTACAGATAAAACAGTAGTACCAGTAGCTTTAGTTTTAGAGAATAATTCTAAGAGAAGAGAAAAGACTGATATTCCTGTTTGTGAAATTGTTGCTTTAGAAAAGGTAACAGTTGATTAACCACTAATTTGTCTTTTCTGTCAATTTTAGTTCCTTCTTTTTGAAAGTTGTTTCAGATCGAGGAGAAGCTATTCCAAGAGCTTATCTCTAAATTTTTAACAGCCTTAGAAAATCGTTATGGCTTTCTAAAATTTAAGGCAAATTTTGAAAGTCTACTTTGGTGTAAATTGTGTTCAATTTTCTAAAATTTTAACTTTTTTTAGAAAATTTAAACGGTTACATGTTTTTTATTGCACTAAATCTAAGCGATTGACTAAAATATTCAGAAAAATCATCAAATAAAATAAATCCTTATATTTCAATAAATAACCATTTTATTATCCACAAAATTCATCTTAAAAGCTCATTTTTGAACTTTAGCATATAGAAAAAAACATTAAACACCTATAATACTAGAGTAACTGAGACGAAAGTCTTGATTAACTTATACTAATTAGGTCGCGAAAGTGACTATTTTCAAACAGGGAAATGCGATGCTTATAGGTATTCCTAAAGAGAGCTTGCAAGGTGAGACTAGAGTTGCTGCAACTCCAGACACCGTAGGTAAGCTTTTAAAATTAGGCTTTGAAGTAGCTGTTCAAAGCAATGCTGGTGCTCTTGCAAGTTTTGACGACTCTGCATATGAGAAAGCTGGTGCAAAGATAGGTAACGAGAAAGATGTTTGGGTAGCCGACATTATCTTTAAGTTAAATGCTCCAACCGATGCTGAAATTGAACTGATGCATGAAGGCCAAACTCTTGTAAGTTTTATCCGTCCTGCTCAGAACAAAGATTTAGTTGATAAGCTCAATGCCAAGAAAGTAACTGTAATGGCAATGGACATGGTGCCACGTATTTCACGTGCTCAGTCTTTAGATGCTTTATCATCAACTGCAAATATTTCAGGTTATCGTGCTGTTATTGAAGCTGCTCATGCTTTTGGCAGATTCTTTACAGGTCAGGTAACCGCTGCAGGTAAAGTTCCTCCTGCAAAAGTAATGGTTATCGGTGCTGGTGTAGCAGGTCTAGCTGCCATCGGTACAGCTCACTCATTAGGTGCTATTGTTCGAGCATTTGATACTCGTCTTGAGGTAGCAGATCAGATTAGATCAATGGGTGGCGAATTCTTAAAGCTTGATTTCAAGACTGAAGATGGCGGTTCATCAGACGGTTACGCTAAGGTAATGTCAGATGAGTTCATCAAAGCTGAAATGGATTTATTTGCAAAGCAGTGTAAAGATGTAGATATCATCATTACTACCGCTGCAATTCCTGGTAAGAAAGCTCCACGTCTGATTACTAAAGAAATGGTAGCTTCAATGAAGCCTGGTTCTGTAATTGTTGACTTAGCTGCTGCAACAGGCGGTAACTGCGATGGTACAGTTGCAGGTAAGGTTATTACTACAGACAATGGCGTTAAGATGATAGGTTACACCGATCTTGCAGCTCGTCTTCCTGCTCAGTCTTCACAGCTTTACTCAACAAACTTAGTAAATCTGATGAAGCTTCTATGCAAGAACAAAGATGGCTTGATCGATGTAAACTTTGATGACGTTGTTCTACGTAACATGACAGTTACTAAAGATGGTGAAGTTACCTTCCCACCTCCAAAGATCAGCGTATCAGCAGCTCCTAAGGCTAAGGCTGATGTTGCAGCTCCTGCAAAGCAAGAGCCTAAGAAAGCAAGCCCTGCTTTAAAGATTGTAGCTCTAGCTGCAATCGTAGTTGCATTCATGTTAATCGGTGGCTACGCTCCAGAGAAGTTCTTACCACACTTCACCGTATTCGTATTAGCTTGCGTTGTAGGTTACTACGTAGTATGGAACGTTTCACACTCACTGCACACTCCATTGATGTCTGTAACTAATGCTATTTCAGGTATCGTGGTTGTAGGTGCAATGGTGCAGATTGGCGATTCAATTATTATCGGCATTCTTGCATTTATTGGTGTTTTACTAGTATCTATCAATATCTTTGGTGGTTTTGCTGTAACACGCCGTATGCTAGCTATGTTCAGAAAACAGCAATAGTAGGTAAGGAGATAATTTAATATGTTAGGTTTAACTCATATGGCCTACATTCTTGCAGCGCTATTATTCATTATGGCGCTAGCAGGTCTATCAAAGCAGGAAACTGCAAAAATGGGCTGTCTATCTGGTATGGTTGGTATGGCCATTGCCTTATTAGCAACCTTCGTACGTGTTGGCAACATCTTCGATAATCCATCTGTATGTATCTTCGTGATCGTTGTTGCAATGATCGGTGGTGCAGTTGTCGGTATTTACGTTGCACGTAAAGTTCAGATGACTCAGATGCCAGAGCTTATTGCTTGCTTACACAGCTTCGTAGGTTTAGCAGCTGTATTAGTAGGCTTTAACAGCTACATCCACATGCAAGAAGATCCTGCCGTATTCTTAGCAACTCCAGTTGCTGAGTTAAATACTGAGTTAGTTGAAATCTTCTTGGGTATCTTCATTGGTGCTGTAACCTTTACAGGTTCTATCGTAGCTTACGGTAAGTTAAACGGTACTTATAAGTTACGTATCTTTAAGTCAGCTCCATTGAGCTTACCATATGGCAATGCTCTAAATTTAGGTGCTTTAGTTGTTTCATTCCTGTTATTGATTTGGTTCTTAGCAGCTAATGAGGCTCCTGCATTCCCATTATTAGTAATGACAGTGATTGCTTTACTATTTGGTGTTCACTTAGTTGCTGCTATCGGTGGCGCTGATATGCCAGTAGTTATCTCAATGCTGAATTCATATTCAGGTTGGGCTGCTGCAGCATCAGGCTTCATGTTAAACAATGACCTTTTGATCGTAACTGGTGCTTTAGTAGGTTCTTCAGGTGCTATTCTGTCTTATATCATGTGTAAGGCTATGAACCGTTCATTCATCTCAGTTATTGCAGGTGGCTTTGGTAATGCACCAGCTGCTGCTAAGAAAGATGAAGAAATGGGAGAGTATCATGAGTTAAAGGCAAATGAAGTTGCTGACTTATTAAAGAACTCAAGCTCAGTTATCATCACCCCAGGCTATGGTATGGCTGTAGCTCAGGCTCAGAACGCTGTTGCAGCTTTAACTGAGAAGTTAAAAGCTCGTGGTATCGAAGTTCGCTTCGCTATTCACCCTGTAGCAGGTCGTCTACCAGGACACATGAACGTTCTGTTAGCTGAGGCAAAAGTTCCATATGATATCGTATTCGAAATGGACGAAATCAATGACGATTTCGAGAATACTGATACTGTATTGGTCATTGGTGCTAACGATACTGTTAACCCAGCTGCTGCTGAAGATCCATCAAGCCCAATCGCTGGTATGCCAGTACTTGAGGTTTGGAAGGCTCGCAATGTTGTTGTATTCAAGCGTTCTATGAACCCAGGCTATGCTGGTGTTCAGAACCCACTGTTCTTCAAGGACAACACCTCAATGTGCTTCGGTGATGCTAAGAAGACTGTTGAAGATATTGTTGCAAACTTATAATTTAACTTAAAGCTAATTTCATAATATAAGAGGTCTTGCCCTAATCTGGGTAAGGCCTTTATTTTTACCTAAAGGTAAAAATAAAGAAGACTGTTAAGTGTATAGATAACTATACATAGGGGAATACTTATGGATCTTTTCTCTTTAGATGCAAGTCCTGCCAAACTTGTTAAAAGGCAGACCAGAGTAAATTACTCAAACCTTGACCCTGAGAAATTACGTCAGAGTGTAAAAGCTTTAAATGAAAGTAAGAATTTAATTGATTCTGATTAGGTAATGGGCAAACTTGACTCATTCATCTAATGAATTATTGCAAGATAGTAAAATCTCTCATGTCTCACATAGAGGCTTAAATGCTTTTTTTGTGAAAAAAATTATTTTTTTATTAAAGTTTTTAACTTGATTGACCGATAATAGATCGAAAGGCAGAAGAGTAATAAAACTAATCTTGCCAAGGAGAGAATTATGGCTATAGATTCAAGTGCACTGACTAGCATCAGAAATGCTATCGCAAGTTATTCTGGCAGTGAATCTACATATAGTGATAAGCTTAAAAATGACGCTAATAACAGTGTAAATTCATTAGCTCAGAAGGCATCTTCATTTGCAACCAAGAGCCGTTATAAAGCAGCTTTTGAAGAGAAGATGAAGATTGCTAATGAATCATCTGATACTGTTGAAATCAGCAAAGAGTCATTAGCAGCTTTAAAGAAATACAACCAGACTGAAGTAAGTGTTGCTGCAAAGAAAGACTCATCAAGCTCAAGTGGCTACACTTATGATTATCAGGCTATCAAGAAAAAGAATCTTGAGAATCTAGCAGCTATCGAAAAGGAAGTTGCTGAAAAGTACGGTAAGAAGACTGATGTTGCTGATAGTACCTCTAAGACTGCAGATGATAAATCAACAGTAAAGTCTGATGATACAACAAAGACAGCATCAACTACTGACAGCAAGAAAACTGAGAGCACTACCAATACTGAGAAGAAAACTACTTCATACAGCTATGATTACAATGCTATGAAGGCTAAGGATGCAGAGAATGCATCTAAGATCGAAACTGAGGTTAAAGCTCAGTATTCAGGTCATAACAGCCCAGATGACATTGTAAATTAGTCAGTTATTGATTTTAGTATGAGGAGGGCAGAGGCTCTCCTCTTTTGATTTATAGGTAGGTGATTTGACTTAAAGCCTATCCGCTTTAAATCTTTAGGAGATATGAGGCAACACCAAGAAACTACTAGTTTTATTGCTCATCTTGCAGAATTACCCAAGAGCAAGGATCTTTTCCTGCCTCTGCATTACCAGAACTGCTGATTACTTTAGCAATGGATGCTGAGCTTTTAACAACAATTAAAGAGGTCACTGTAGATTCAAGATCTTTTGAGACCTTGTCTATATCCAGTTTTAAAACAGGATCACCTGTAGATACCTGTTGTCCTAATTTGGCTATTGCAGTCATGCCCTCGCCTGTAAAGCTACTTGTGCCAATACCAAAGGTTACGTAAACCTCAACGCCCTGTTCGGTTCTTACAGCAAAAGCATTATTTGAAGCAATAAGTCTTGAGATAGTGCCAGAGCAAGGTGACACAATAGTATCAGCTCCTTTGCTTGGTACCACGGCAACTCCATCGCCAATCAGTCTTTCTGAAATTACCAAATCAGGTACTTCTTCTAATGAAATTAAATTGCCACTAATTGGAGTATATAACTCCAAGTCTGCTTCACCTTTTACTTCCTGACTTACTGTTTGCTTTTTTTGAAAAAAAGAAAAAAGTCCCATTTTTATTCCTTGATAACTGTAAGAGCTTTCTATTTAACTTACTTGTTTTCTAAGATTCAATCTTTATAGTGAGTTAACAATGTCAGAAAGCTCAGTTCCTGAATAAGTTGTCATTATTTTATTATACAGATCTTTGTCAAAAGCAGGTTGAATGTCTTCTTCTAGATTTAATCTTTCAACTACAGCCTTGATCTTGTCAATGTTATAAGCACCTGTCACAAGATATGTCACACCCATTCTATAAAAGAAAGGAATAAGCTCAGAGCGTGAGGCAAAGCGTCCTGCTACTCCTAAGGTAGCACCTGATTCAAAGGCAGCTTTAGCTGCCATTACAATCATTTTGGCTAAAACAGGTGTAAAGGTTTTATCAGGAGGACATGGAGCTGATGCGTACTCAGCTAGTGAGCTAGTACCTATGATCATCATAGAGCCTTCTTTAGCGATAGCAGGAGCTAAAAGTACGGCAGCTGGAGTCTCAATCATAAAACTAATCTCCATATCGCCATGATCAATCTTTTCACTATCAAGTTCGTTCAAACTGTCATTTGCTAATTTTAAAAGGTAGTCTTTTTCTGAGATCTTGGTTACCAGAGGGAACACAATGGTAATGGTTCTGCCTTTTGAAGCTCGTAAAAGCGCTCTAATTTCCTTTTTCAAAAGATTAGTACCAACATAAGCTCCATAGCCTTTTAAAGGACCTGAATCATCTAATCTGATATTAAATAAAGGCTTTTTATCATCAGCAAAGTCAAAGGTTCTTGCTGTAATTGGAGCTCCCTTTTTAATAGGAGAGATGATCTTATAAAAACAGTCGGTCATTTCATCTTCAGATGGTTCATAACTTGAAGATAAAAACAAGAATTCAGATCTTAACAGTCCTAACCCATGGTTTTTAATCTGTTCATTACTACCTTTGCTAATAGCGCCTACTGCACAGGCAATGGTTAGATTTAATAAAGACTCATCATTTATCTGATCCTGATAGAGATCTTGCATTGTAAGCAAGCTCTCTTTGATGTCATCTGATGGCTCTACAATCACAACCGATGAATTACCATCAACTAGTACTGTAGTTCCGTTTTTTATAGTGGTTGCATCAAAAACACCAAACACAGCTGGAATTGATAACTCTCGCAACACTACACCTAAATGTCCTGAGTCATGACCTCCTTCTAAGATCACGCCCTTGATGCACTTAGTATTAAGAGATAATAATTGCGCAGGAGAGATATTAGTAGTTATTAGGATCACGTCTTTAGTAAGTGTAGGCAGTTCAATTTCATCTCCATGAGCATGCTCAAGAGTATGAATGAACTCATTCATAAGTGAGGTTAACTCTTCTTTATCAGCCTTTAAATCATTATTATGCTTATAAAACGCATCCAGATTGCCTAAAAGTACGGTTCTTGCTGCCATACAGGAGGAACAGCCTTGATTTATAAGATCGATAACCTCTCTTTTGTTGTCATCAGAGGTAATAAAGCCTGCAGCTGCGCCTAAAAGATCACGTACTGTGTCTTTGGCTGGATTTACAATTTGACGCAATTTTTGGGCAAATTGGCTGGATTTTTTAATATATCTGTCAATTTCGCTTTCGCTATCAAAAGTAAAGAGTTCTTCTTTACTGTATTCAGATTTCTGCCTTGCTATGACTAAAGCGGGTGCTACTGCAATACCAGCTCCTACAGAAACGCCTGAGAGTGTATACATAAAAACCTCTTGCTTTTATTGCGAAAAAACTAGTTTCTAACAGTTATGAATCTCTAGTTTGTGATAATTACTTATAAACTAGTTAATCCCGCTAGTTCATAACTATGATTTTATTACTATAATTTCTTGCTATTTCAAAGAATTAACTTTTTGCATCTCTACATAATACTTAGTGCCAGCACATACGGCAGCAGGGGGTATTAGAATATTTAATACAGGAATACCTAATAAGAACGCTACGGTAGCGCCTATAGTAAATGTGGGAATAGTATGTGTCTTTAAATCATTCATCATCAATGTAAAAGAGATCTTATGGTTATCATAAGCATAGTCAGTGTACTGCAAAGCTCCCATCCAGGCTGTCAGCAAGAACCAGGCAATAGGTGAGAACACATTGATTACAGGAATAATAGAGATCACAAGACAAATTAGAGCTAAAGGTAAAAAGAACAACTGCTTTTTAAATTCTCTTGCAAGAATTCTGGGGATATCTTTTAAAAGATCAACAACTCCCATGTCATCGCCATGAGTGCCGTTAATTAAAGCTTCTACTTTGTCAGCTAATAGCCCATAGAAAGGTGATGCAATAATCGTAGCTACAGTTGAGAAAAAGTAACCACATACAAAGATAATCATAAGTCCTAATAAATAGGAAAGCACATAGGCTACAAAAGATAAAAAGTCAGGCAAACCTTCAAATAATGAGAAAATTAAAGCTTTGATGTTTGTAAACAAGAGGTATGAGCAGGTAGACATAAAAAGAACATTCACAATTAAAGGAATGATGATATACAGTCTGCACTCTTTACTCAAAGCTAGTTTTAAACCAGTAAAAATATAGGTAATCGCCTCAGAAATGGTGATCTCGTGAGGTGGTCTTAAGTTAGTCTTTAGATTCTCGTTCATAACTATAATCCTATGCTCTTTTGGCAATGATACCATTTTGACTGAGCGCTTTGCTTAGAGTTCATTGCAAAAATGCACAATTTGCACAAATAGTTCTAAAAGTCCTTTTGGGCACATGTTAAAAGCTTCATTTTGAGTTTACTTTGCTCCTTACAAAATTTAGCTCTTATAAAAGACTTAATCGTGCGATAAAACAAAGAAAAAATAATACATTTAGTTTAAAATAAGATGATTTTGTGAAGACTAAATCCAACCTTCTTTGAAGTTAAAAGTAAGATAAGTTAACAGGAGCAAAAAATGTCACTTAACGATTCAAGTTCTTTAATTTTAATTGTTGGTGCCATTGCCATTTTAGCCTTTGTTGTTCATGGTTTATGGTTTTCTGGCAGAAGCATTAACCGTAAATTAGTTAAAGGCTCAAAAGAAGATCAGGAAATTGCTCTATCAAATGCTGTAGGCAAGGTTCGTATTGTTAAACCAAAAGAGATTGGTGCTGAAAATGATTTTAATGCTTTAAATGTAAAGCATGAGAATTACTCAAGTCAGAATAGCAATAATAAAGTTGAACCTGTAGTCTCTTTGTCTACTGATTTTTCTCTGCAGGAAAAAGATCCTAGAACTCCTGAAAATACCTATGAGTTAAATCTTTTTGCATCAGAAGGTCGTCCTTACAGAGGACTTGATCTTGAAGAGCTGTTTAATAACTATGGTATTTTAAAAGGCGAAAAAGACATTTACTGTGTATATGAGAATCCACAATTAAAAGACAGAATTGTGTTCAGACTCTGCTCACTAGAAGCTCCATATGCATTCCCTGATAATATGGAATCCTTTTCAACCACATCTTTAGCTTTATATATGCAGTTACCTCCAAAAGGTAAAGCATTCTTATACTATAGAGCAATGCATATTGCAGCAAAGTGCCTAGTAGAGCATTTAGGTGGTGTCATTAAAGACAACAATAACAAAGAAATGACCGATGAGTCTTTAGAACAGACTGAACTTCTCTTAAAGAAATATGACAAATCTGATGCTGAGGAGTAATCGTCATGACTGGTACAGCTGTTACTTCTAAAAATGTAGAGGCTTTAAATCCTGATGAACTAGAAAAGGAATACCGTAAACTTGTAGATACTCTAAATTCTTATTCTAAAGCTTACTATGTTGATGACAATCCTGTAGTTCCTGATGCTGAATATGACAGGCTCTACCGTCAATTAGAGTTAATAGAGCAAAGTAATCCTAATATCATAGCTGATGATTCACCTACAAAAAGAGTAGGTGGTGCTACCTTATCAGAGTTTGAGCAGGTAACTCACCGTGTCCCATTGATGTCTATGGGAGATATCTTTAATAATGCTGAACTTATAGATTTTGATGCAAGAATGAGTTCATCCTCAGGTCAGAGTGTCGTTGAGTATTGTGCTGAGCCTAAATTAGATGGTCTTGCTGTATCTTTAATTTATAAAAAAGGTAAATTAGTTCAAGCTGCAACACGTGGTGATGGCAAGGTAGGTGAGAATGTCACCTCAAATGTCATGACCATTAAAGCTATTCCATTAAAGCTAACAGGAGATAAGGTTCCTGATTACATTGATGTAAGAGGCGAGGTGATTATGACCCGCTCAGGTTTTAATCAGTGGAATGAAAGAGCTAGAGCAACTGGAGGTAAAGTCTTTGCCAATCCTAGAAATGCAGCAGCAGGCTCTCTAAGACAGTTAGATCCAAAAGTTACTGCTAAACGTCCTTTAGCTTTCTTTGCCTACTATGTAGGTGAATGTGAAGGTTATGATTTACCTCGTGATCAGTACCATCGTCTTTTAGCTTTAAAAGAATTAGGTTTCCCTGTAAATTCTAATATCAAATGTGTAAAAGGTCTTAATGGCTTAAAGACTTTTTATGAGGATATCCTTTCAAGGCGTGAAACACTAAACTACGACATTGATGGTGTTGTTTTAAAGATAAATTCTTTAGATACCCAAGAAGAGATGGGCTTTACAGCCAAAAATCCCCGTTGGGCTATAGCCTATAAATTCCCGCCTGAAGAGATGATGACTAAACTTTTAGATGTAGAGTTTCAGGTAGGAAGAACTGGAGCGATTACTCCTGTTGCTAAATTAAATCCTGTTTATGTAGGCGGAGCTACTGTATCTAGTGCAACCTTACACAATGCTGATGAAATTGAGCGCTTAGGCTTAAAAATTGGCGATATGGTGATTGTTCGTCGAGCTGGTGATGTGATCCCTCAAGTATCAGGTGTCGTCAAAGATAAGCGTGATGGCACTGAGAAAGATATTGTTTTTCCTAAATACTGCCCTGAGTGCGGAAGCTTAATTGAGAAAGTAGAAGGTGAAGCGGTTGCCCGTTGCACCGGTGGACTTGTATGCTCTGCTCAATTGCGTCAGTCAATCATCCATTTTGTCTCTCGTGATGCGATGGATATTGAAGGCTTTGGTGACAGAATCATCGAGCAGTTGGTCGCTACTAAAAAGATCTCCTCAGTTGCTGATCTTTATACTTTATCCGAGAATGATTTAGCAACTACCATTCTTGATAATGGTTCAGAGGACAGAAAGGTAAGATTTTTAGGTCACGTGGTTGCTAAAAAGCTGATAACTGCTATTGATAAATCACGTGTAACCCCATTAAATCGTTTTATCTATGCTCTGGGTATCCGTGAGGTCGGCTCCTCAACAGCAAGAACTCTAGCTTCTAACTTTAAGACTATCGACGATTTAATAAAAGCCTCCTATTCAAAACTATTAAATCTACCTGATGTAGGTCCTGTGGTGGCTCGTCATATTGCTGATTTCTTTGCTGAAAAGCATAATCTTGAGATTATTGATAGATTAGTTAAAAGAGATGATGGCTTCTTATTCTCAGCCGGCATTGAGTTAACTACACTCCCTCAACAAAGTGAGCTAAATGTAGACAATCAGCCTTTCTTAGGTAAGACCTTTGTGATCACCGGTACTTTAGATTCTATGGACAGAAATGAGGCTAAAGCTAAGCTTTTATCATTAGGTGCAAAAGTCTCAGGCTCTGTTTCTAAAAAGACCTTTGCTGTAGTCTGTGGTAGTGATCCTGGCTCTAAACTTACTAAAGCTACAGAGCTTAATGTACGAGTGATCTACGAAGAAGAGTTTTTACAGCTTCTAAAAGAAAACGGCCTTTCTTAAATCAAAGATTGGTACTAAAAAGAATTAATTAGTGCTGATTTTTGGAGCTGCAGAGCAAGGCTCTGCAGTCCATAGGAGGTGTATTATGTTAGACAATACAAAGATATTGTATAGCTATTGTAAGATTAAGACTTACTACTTGATCACAACTAAAGGTGTATCTGTAACTTGTGTATTTGATGCTACAGAATCCTTATCTGATATTGCCTTTTCTAAGACTTCAGCATGCTCAACAGGCATATACAAGCCATGGTGAGAGTCAATCTTATCTCCTGTGTAACCAGAATTTAGTTTTCTAATCACCTCAATTCTAGCTCCAGACAGTCTTGCTGCCTCATTTAAGCTGTTTAATCTACCAGCAATATCAACTCTTCTAAAAGCAGGACGGTTCTTAATCTTAGGTAATCTTACACCGTAGAGCTCAGGGTTCTTTAAAACATCTGAATAAGCTTTAAATCTCATTAGGTATGCTTTAGTTGAACGAGACAGACGGATGTTCTCAGCATTAGGATTTTTTACTCCTGCTTTTGCGGCTCTCTGTAAAGCCTTCTTTACGCCATACTCACCCTGATTGTAAGCTACAGCTACTAATTCCCAGTCGCCTAAATCACGATACAATCTTTGCAGATACTTGATGCCAGCCTCAGTTGAGGCAAAGAAATCATAAATACCGTCGTAGTTTTGTGTTTTGTGTAATCCTAATGATTTACCTGTAGAACGAACATACTGCCAAGCACCATGTGCGCCACCATGATGTACCTTTGCATTCAAGCCACTCTCCAATAAAGGAATTGCAGCTAACTCTAGTGGAACATCATGTTCTTTGAATTTAGTTAAAAGATAATGCACATATACATCATTTCTTTGAAGATTATGTGTAATAGTGCGTGCAAATTTGCGTGCTAAGGCCTTTTCTTGATTATTAAGTTTTAGATTTAAAGTAAATCTAGACTCATCAGCTAAATCTGTTTCCCAAACAGATTTCTGCTCTCTTTGAGCTTCAAGCTCTCTTTCGTGAGCGATACGCTCTAATTCAGATTCATTAGTATTAGCCTGGACATTCGATGAGCACGCATTGATTGACATTAGTGCAGCAGCAACTACACCAACGCAAAGATATAAAGTTTTTCTAATCATCCTACCTAACTTCTTGACTACTGAGGCTAAAGCCATTTTCATCCATATTGTTACTTACGATAATTAGGAGCAAAAACCTTCATCGAGGATTTTGTTATCTCCTAAAGCGGCCGTTCTTGCAAGTTCATCGCAACGCTCGTTTTCAGCATGTCCTGCATGTCCTTTCACCCATTTAAAAGTGATTTTATGTCTGGAACATTCTTTATCGAGTCTTTGCCAGAGATCCTTGTTTTTCACAGGCGCCTTTGTGCTAGAAACCCAGTTACGGCGTTTCCAACCTTCAAGCCATGAAGTCATGCCATTTTTTACATACTGACTGTCAGTAGTAATAGTGACATTACATGGCTCTTTAAGAGATGAAAGCCCTACAATTACTGCCATGAGTTCCATACGATTGTTAGTCGTACGGATGAAACCTTGGGCAAGTTCTCTTATATGTCCCTTATAGCTTAAGATAACTCCATAACCACCAGGTCCGGGATTACCTAAACAGGAACCATCGGTATAGATTAGAACTTCTTTCATAGTCATTAAAAATTTCGATGGAAGAAGCTAACCTTCCTTAAAAAACATAATAGCAGTGTAAAGAAACACTACTGACATTATAACAGATATTTTAGCAAAATAATTTGTCTTATAAATCAATAAGAAAATTGCAAAAACAGCCTTTTACAAATACTAATTAATCTAATAATTAATAGGCAAAAGTGAAATTTGCTATTAATTCTACTTAATCTTACTTAAGGCAGAATTAATCTTTAGTTAATACATAAAGTTAAAAATTCACTTTTTTTAAGACTGCATGTTTAAGCTTCAAAAACACACTCATTAAGATCTCTCTTAATGAGATCTAAAGTGAGAGTTTTTAATGATTCTGTTACACAGTTATTCAAAACAGTACACTTAAAAACTTAGCAAAGACTTAGCTTCTATAAGATTTGTAATGTCGCAACTTAAGCTAATTTAAGCTAAAATTACACCTATGTTAAGGAGAATTTAACTTGAAAAGACAAGTAGCTTTAGATACAGAAACCACAGGTAAATCAGATGATGGTACTCCTGGTGAGCACAGAATTATCGAAGTAGGTTGTGTTGAAATTATCGATAGAAAGTTAACTGGAAGAACACTGCAGTTATATGTTAATCCTGAAAGACCAGTAGATGAAGAGGCTTTTCAGGTACACGGTATTTCTAATGAATTCTTAGCAGATAAACCAAAATTTGCAGAGGTTGCCAATCAGTTAATTGATTTTATTAGAGGCTCTGAGCTTTTAATCCATAACGCAAAGTTCGACGTAGGCTTTATGGATAAAGAATGGCAGTTGCTAGGACTTAGTGAAACTACTACAGATATGGCAACTGTTGTCGATACTGTGTCTTTAGCTATGCAACTGTGCCCAGGACATCAGGTTAATCTTGATAACTTATGTAACCTTTATGATGTAGACAAGTCTGCCCGTACTGTCCATGGTGCGCTATTAGATGCTCAGATCTTAGCTGAAGTTTATTTGGCTATGACTGGTGGTCAACGTGATCTTGAGTTCTCTGAGGTAAGTGCTCACGGTAGTGCCAAATGGAAGAGACCTGAAGGTGCTAAACTGCCTTTAATGCGGGTAGAAGCAGACAGACTTGCAGTTCATATTGATAAAATGATTTCTCTATCTCAGGGGCGCCCTTTAAAATGCGAGGAGGGTAAACCTAAGATGGCAGGTTCTAACTGGTCATCTGACTATGATATGGTATTCCTAGAAAAGGGTGAAGAAGAGAAAAAATCAGATTATAAAGCTAGATTAAAAGCTCAAAAAGAAGAGATGATCCAAAAGCTTTTAAATCCTGAACAACAAGCTTTATTAAAAGAATATATGCAAAAAGATCATGAAGCCTACATGGAGTGGGAAGATCGTGTAATGGGAAGAGTCAAAAAGAAGTAGGTAATAGAAAGAGGTAGAGGAGAAAGATTATGACTAAGTTATCTTTTAATGTCCTAGACGATTTAAATCAGTCTTTGAAGGTCTTAAGTGATTTTATTGAACAAAAGGATACTAAAGAGGTAATTGAAAAGGCTATCTCAATCATGGCTGATTCAATTAAAAATGGAGGCAAGATCATGTCAGCTGGCAACGGTGGCAGTATGTGTGATGCTATGCATTTTGCTGAGGAATTAACTGGTCGTTACCGTGACAACCGTCCTTCATATCCTGCTATTGCCATTGCTGATCCTAGTCATTTAACCTGCGTGGGTAATGACTATGGCTTTGATTATGTCTTTTCACGCTTCTTAGAAGGCATGGGCTTTAAAGGCGATGTTTTCTTAGGTATTTCTACCTCAGGTAATTCAAAGAACATCATTGAAGCTTGCAAAGTATGTAAAAAGAAAGGGCTTGCAAGTATTGTTCTTTTAGGTAAGGATGGGGGTAAGTTAAAAGATCTTTGTGATTTACCGATTATCGTACCTCATGTTGGTTATGCTGACAGAATTCAGGAAGTTCATACCATGATTATCCACATCATGATTAGAGGTATTGAAGAGCTTTTAAAATAGTTCCAAAGTTCTAGTTTCTCAAAAGCATTTTTCATCAATTATTTACAATAAAGCCTGACTTATGTCAGGCTTTATTCAAGCATATCTTATTAAGTTACCTATAGCAGGTACTTTATCTTATTTTGTTTTCTCAAGCTTTACAGGCATCATTGCTTGAAAATAGTAAAGCTGTGCTTCAAGTTTCTTAAAGGCAGCTTCCTTAGTGCAGTTAGCATCATCAGCTTTTGGTGAAACTAAAAGTTGCTTTCGGTCAGTTATCTTATAAGATACGCCGTAGTTATCAGTTTGCAGTTCACAAGCATAATCTTTACCATAGCCTACAGAAACAGACTGATTGTATGCATAAGGGAAGTTACACTTGTCATTTGACAGCATGTCACACCCAAAAGAATAGAAAGTGTAATCGGATACTGCATGAGAAACTAGAGTTGTGATGATGTCCTTATGAGAACCCAAGCGCTTAGGATCATATCTTACAGCGGTGTTTCTTATATATTTTTCTGGCATATATAAATAGAAAGGTACCTCATGGCCAAAGACTAACTCCTCTGGGTAGTCAGAATAGCCAATACCTCTCATATTGTGATCGCCAGTAGCTGCAATAAAGATATTATCTTTTAAGCTCACATCCTCCTTTACAGCATTGATGAATTTACCTAACTCATCATTTGCATAGCGGAATGTTGCAAAGATAGTCTCTGTATTGTCATATGGAAATCTGCCTAAAGTCTTTTCATCTAATTTAATCTTTTGGATCTCAACATCCTTAGGTAATCTGTAAGGAGGATGATTGGTAATAGATAGAGTCATGATAAAACGAGGTTTATCATGCTTCTCTTTTAAGACTTTATAGGTCTCTTTAAAAAGGTATTCATCATCAATACCCCAAGCACTTGCTGTTGCATTTGGGAAATCTTTTAGAACATTGCTTCTTTCAATTACTCTGTCAAAACCTAACTCTCTTAAGAAATTGTCATAATTTCTCCATGATGAAGTTGAAGCGGTGACAAAGATGGTCTCATATCCAGCCTTTTTAAACAGCTCTACGATGTTACAGATATAGCTCTTTCCTGAGTAAGCTGAGGTAGACAGATTTAAGTCTGGTACTGCTACAAAAAGTCTGGTTAAACTGTCTGAAGTACCATCACCCTCTGAGACGAAGTTTGTAAAGAACATATCTTCTTTAATATTCTTACGAAGAGCTCCTAAAAGATCACGTGTATCTTTATTATCAAAACTTAAGATATGAGTACTC
>UMFV01029604.1_pt1 | contig 16129 bp, 18 predicted proteins | sample 1965101 | NCBI WGS metagenome assembly UMFV01 (sample SAMEA4836055, study PRJEB28245) | human gut metagenome | biome: gut microbiome; material: fecal sample | place: Denmark | collected 2008 | reverse complement strand
TTTATCTAATTTTCGTTGTTTTCACATAATTAAACGATTATAATTTATGTATATAAAACAATTCATCTATTTCACTCAATCAAATATAACAGAAAGGAGAACTTATGCTTAGTATAGAATTAAACGATCTAATCAAACAAATAATTAAGACAAAAGCTGAATCACAAACTATAGAAGTTAAAGCGGCACACAAAGGAACACCTAAACGTTTATATGATACCTTATCAAGTTTTTCAAACCAGGATAGTGGTGGAATAATTGTATTTGGACTAGATGAATCATTAGGTTTTGAACCCGTAGGTGTTTATGATTTGCAGGACTTACAAAAAAAAGTGACAGAACAATGCAATCAAATGGATCCTGTTGTTCGTGCCATATTTACAACTACAGAATATGAAAGTGTTAATATCTGCAGTGCAGAAATACCATCAATAGACATTACTAATCGTCCATGTTACTATCGTGGTGCAGGAAAGACAAAAGGTTCTTATGTTCGTGTAGGTGATGCAGATTTACCTATGACAGACTACGAAATATATAATTTTGAATCTTATAAGGCTCATGTTCATGATGATGAAAGACCAATTGATCGTGCTGATTTATCTTTATTAGATGAAGCAGGTATCAATAACTATATTCTTCAAATGAAATTAAATAGACCTTATTTTTCAAAATTATCAGAAAAACAGATTTACGAATTATTATCTATTACACGAAATGGCGTACCTACTCTTGCTTCTGTATTAAATTTCGGAATATATCCCCAAGGATTGCTTCCTCAATTAGCTATTACTGCAACTGTCATTCCTGGTACTGAAATTGGTGAAACTACAAATGATGGTGTTCGTTTTCTAGATAACAAAAGAATTGAGGGAACATTATCTGAAATGTTAAATGAAGCAATTGCCTTTTGTAATAGAAATATGCGTACTCAAACAATCATTGATCCAACAACAGGAAAAAGAACCGATAAAACCGAATATCCTATTAACGCCATCAGAGAAGCTATACTTAATGCATTAATTCATCGTGATTATAGTATTCATACTGAAGGAACTACTATCCAGATTTCTTTCTTCACTAACCGTCTAGAGATTCATAGTCCAGGCAGCCTTTATGGAAGAATGACTGTTAATGATTTAGGAAAAGCAAGACCTGATTTAAGAAATCCTGCACTTGCAACAATGTCTGAATTCTTACTTAAGACAGAAAATAGATATTCAGGTATTCCTACTATTCGTAGAGAAATGAAAGAACATGGTTTACCAGAACCTTTATTTGAAAACAAAAGAAACGAGTTTGTAGTCACTTTGTTCAACAAAACAGAAAGCCCAATAGATGATATTCACGATAATACTGATTTAATCACTTTTTGTAAAACTCCAAGAACAAGACAGGAAATAAGTGATTATCTAGACCTTAAAACAGTCTATTTCGTAACAAAAAAATATATACAACCTCTTGTTAATCAAGGAAAGCTAAAACTCTTGTATCCCGACAAACCAAAAAGTAAAAATCAAAAATATTATTCTTAGTGGAAATACTCCTTTTACATTTCAGCAAAAGGAGTTTTTAATATTCTAAAAACATAAGATATTTTTTATTATCTTAAGAAAACTTAAGTACCTTACCATCTACCCTATTAGTATAATAAGATAAACGGAGGGAATGACCATGAACAAGATCTTACATTCAGATTTGCGAAGCGTAGTGATACAGCGCTCATTCTTCAGTTCATTAAAGAGTTAGCTGATTATGAAAAGATGCTAGATGAAGTGGTAGCAGATAAAACCACACTTGAAACATGGATATTTGATAAGCAGAAAGCAGAAGTGATCTTTGCGGTAGTGGATAATAAAGAAATAGGTTTTGCCTTATTCTTCCATAACTTTTCTACATTCCTAGGACGTTCTGGTATTTATCTAGAAGATTTGTATGTAAAACCAGAATATCGTGGAAACGGTTATGGTAAGGCAATTCTTAAGAAGCTCGCTTCTATTGCAGTAGAACGTGACTGTGGACGTTTAGAATGGTGGTGTCTAGACTGGAATAAGCCTAGTATTGATTTCTATCTATCTCTTGGTGCCAAGCCTATGTCAGATTGGACAGTATATAGAATTACTGGAGATACTCTAAAAGAACTCGCAGGCTACGAGGAGGTGTTCCTATGAAGAAGAAAACGATTATATCTATCATATTTGCCTGCATGATTATTGTAAGTGGTGTAATGTATTGGAATTATTCTAAAGACTATAATCATGTAATCAAAGAGAACTGGAATATATCTATTCCTTCAGATTCTGATTATTCTGAAGTATATAGTAAGGATGCTGGATCAAGTTTTAATGGAGATGGTGTCCGTTATCATGTTTTTACATATGAGAATGAAGAACCTATCAAAAAGATGTTTTCCTGGAAAAAAGATCAAGGAGAAACCATCTATGATGGTAACTATCTAGATGCTACCAATAAATGGCTGGATGAGATCAATGTACTTGCAATAAGTCGTCCTACTCATACAGATTGTGTCTATTGGTATAAGTCACATGAAGACCATAGTGAAATAATCATGCTATGGAATAAGAAAGAAAAGAGACTCTATGTTGTAGAGTCCTTCATGTAGAAAGAACCTGTTCAAATGAGCAGGTTCTTTTACATTTCGTATTTATTTGCAATCCTTTCAAGTACTTCATCAGCATCTATAATGTTACCTTCGTTAGACTGTTGTCTTGAAAGAACCATTAAGTGTGTAATGTTTCATGCCAAAAGAGATATCCTCCACAGCACTATTTTCAAATATAATATAATAATATTTTCATATCATCTGCTTAATGGATCCTATTCCGTGCTATACTATTAACAAGCAATAGTAAGGAGGTATGAGTTATGGATAAAGTATTAGAATGGGCAAAAGAATTACAGAGCCTTGCACAAGCAGGACTTTTCTATGGACACGATGTATTTGATAAAGAACGTTATCAGCGTATAAGAGAGATTGCAGCAGAAATGATGTTAACAAGAACAGATATACCAGCCGAAAAGATTCATGGATTATTCTGTAATGATGTAGGTTATCAAACGCCAAAAGTAGACACTCGTGCAGCTATATTCAAGGATGGGAAGATTCTTCTTGTAAAAGAAAAAGGGCAATGGTCTGTTCCTGGAGGATGGTGTGAATTTAATATTTCTCCTGCTGATAATGTAGTGAAAGAAACTAAAGAAGAAGCAGGATTGGATGTCTGTGTTAAAAAGGTCATATCTGTACAAGATAGAGATAAGCATAACCTTCCACCTTATGCTTATGGTGTTGTAAAGATCTTCTACTTATGTGAAGTACTAGGTGGAGAGTTTATTGAAAATATAGAAACAACTGAAAGTAGATATTTTTCTAAAGAAGAACTTCCAGAATTAGCTGAACATAAATGTAACAAAGAACAAATATTGATGTGTTTTGACGCTTATCAATCTGATCATTGGACAGTAACTTTTGATTAGAAATTATATCTTCCAAATTAACACCACTAAAAAAATGGGGCTGTAACGAATAAATAGTATTTACTACTACCTTGAGCGTTACAGCTCTTTTTCGTATATTCCTACCTAAAAAGGTTATTCACCACGTGGCGGTGAATAACCTTTTCATATTTCAGACGCACTTAAAAAGAACTTGCCCCTTTCTTAAAATAATTTTATCAATCAAATAGTTTAGTGTTTCTATGTTAGTAGAAAACTCTATGCAACTTGCATATTTATACTTTTGAGTATATCTTTTCCACAATCTCTGTAAAGTTGAATCTTGACTAATAGAAAGTATTATCTCTTTAGAATCTCGTAGCAGAGAGTTAGTTTCTCTTTTTGTGCATGTCTTAATAAACGCTAAAGACAAATCATCATAATCTATGGACTCTTTGTAAGATCCAAAAAGAGTTGTCACATCGTAAAAATCACGTATCCTTGTATTCAAAACTCCTCTTGAAAGGATTGTTTGTATTTTTTCCGCAAGCAGTGTTTCTAAATTATAAGACCATAACTGTATTGTTCTTTCTTCTAACAACAATGGATATTCATATTTTATTTCATTTGGCGTGATTACATCCCCTGTAGATATATCTATTTTAATCGGAACCACAAGTTCTTCAAGTTTTGCATCTATATGAACTCTTAACCCCGGATATTCCATATTATCCATAACATCTAACACGTCTTTCAAAGCAAATTCAATATGATCATCAAGAACTATATCTTTAATCTCGCTGATAATTTTCGTTGTTTCTTCCTTTGTTAAATCAAAATTACGTATTGTTGTATCAATATCCATTGTCGAACGCATTGCAATACCAATCATAGAAGTCACCAATATTCCGCCTTTGATTATAAAATCATCTTTATACTTTGAATACCTTATTCGCTCCAGAAAACGTTCCATCATATATATTCTCAACAAAGCAATTGGATCTGTACCATTTTTCTTAGCTAAATTCTTGATCTTTCCTTTTATTTGTGCAGGAGTCAAATACATTACAACAATATCTCCATATATTGTTTAATTATTTTTTCCAGTCTAAATGTCTTCGCATAAAACATTAAACGGTTTAGATCCTTATCTTTTCTTTTTACATAGGATTTTAATGCAGCATTAAAATCCTGTATTTCAAAATTACTTCTATTTCTTACCAAATCACAAACTGTTCTTTCTAAATCATACATTGGAATCTCATGACCGAATTGATTTACAACAGTTTTTTTACCCAAATCCAATAGTTCTCTCTTTACAGTATACACTTTATACCCAGCGCGAGTTAAGGTAGTTGGATTATAGCCAGAATACATCGTAATATTATGAATCATAGGTTCTCGATCCACTAAACCATAATAATACAAAGCATCATCGTGAGATACCACTCCTTTTGGACAACGTAACGATAATACATAGGCTTCATCTTCTAATGTTTCTTTTGAGATATAAATACCTGGTCCTACCTTTTCCATATTATTTCTCTTAATGAAATTATAAATAGACTGTCTAGACAAATTCACTTCTTTTAAACTTTTTAAATTCAAAACACCATTATTCATATAACTAAGTATTTCATCCATGATATCACCTCATGTTTACATTCTTGCTAATATTATATATTATATTAGCGTTTTTGTAAATCAAGTTCCTCACAGATTGCTCCTCCTATAAGAATCATACTCAATTATTTTGAAAATTTCTTAGATTCATCTACAAAAATGTGCTTTTATAACACGTAATGTATTCTATCTTTATCAAAACGATTCTGTTGAGGACGCACTGATTCAGGATATCCACATGTAATAATTGCGAAAGCTTCTAAGTTTTCAGGTATATTTAATACTTCACGCACTGCATCCATTCTCTCTTTTAATGGTGCAATACCTAACCATACAGCACCAAGTCCAAGTGAATCTGCTTCTAATAGAAGATTTTCTACTGATGCACTCATATCAATATGAGCATATTCAGGCATTCTACAGTTAATACGATAACATGCAACAAAAGTAAGAGGTGCAGATGCACAGCATGATGCATAAGTGCTTGTTTTTGATAGTTTTTCTATTGTTTCTTTGTTTTTGACTACATAGAATCCCAAAGGCTGTTGGTTTCCTGCAGATGGTTCAGCCATAGCACCTTTCAACATCATTTCTATTTTTTTATCTTCTACCTTCTTATCTAGATATTTTCTAACACTTGTTCTATGAAATAATTATTTCATTCTTATTCTCCTTATCCCTAAGTAATTTATATGTTGTCTAATAGTTATTAAGATTATCTCCCAAGTTCTATCTCTTTTCTCCCAAATCGATACCATTTTTGGGAGATAAATAATTATATTGGGAGAAAAAAATGCAACGTTAGATTTCTAACATTGCATTTTTATTTACATTAATATTTTGGTGTTAGTCCTACATACATATCTTTGTAGTGTTTTGCACTCTGTTCCCAAGAGACATCTTTGTTCATATTACGAACTACCATGTCATCCCAGTATGGTCTACTTTCGAAGTAAAGTGTCTTAGCACGATTGATTGCATCATATAAAAGACCACTTTCATATCTATCGAATGTAAATCCATTACCAGTGTTATCAAATAAGTTATAAGGCTGTACTGTATCTTTTAATCCACCAGTTTCTCTTACGATTGGTACTGAACCATATCTCATACTAATTAACTGAGTTAATCCACATGGTTCAAATCTAGATGGTACTAATAATGCATCACATCCAGCATAGATGTTATGTGCTACATTTTCATTGTAGGCAATATAAGCACAGAAGTTACCCTTATACGCGTTTTCATAATAACGGAATGCATCTTCATATTCGGCATCGCCTGTACCTAATACAACAACCTGTGTATGTTCATCCATAATATGTGGAATTACATTATTTACAAGATCTAGACCCTTCTGGTTTGTCAAACGTGAAATCAAACCAATGACAATCTTATGATCATCTACTTCTAATCCTAATGATTCCTGTAAAGCTTTCTTATTTGCTTTCTTGTTTTCAATAACATTCGTACTGTCATATGGCGCAGCTAATAGTTTATCAGTTGCTGGATTCCAGATATCTGTATCGATACCATTTACGATACCTACAAGCTTGTTATGATGATATCTTAAGTGTTCTTCAAGACCTTCACCATATTCTTCAGTCTGGATTTCACCAGCATATGTATTACTTACTGTAGTTACAACATTACTATAAGTAATACCACCCTTCAACATATTCGCATCCAACCAATTCTGTGTGAGGCAGTCTTTATTAAATACATAATCAGGAAGTCCTGACCAGTACTGAATAGTCTTTCTATCATAGATTCCCTGGAATCTTAAGTTATGAATAGTAAGTACACAGCTTGCACGTCCTACATTGCTGTCTTTGAAGCATGTTCTTAAATAGAGCGGAACTAAAGCAGCCTGCCAGTCATGACAATGTACAACATCCGGTGTCCAATCTAAATAGTTAAGTGCTGCAAGAGCCGCTTTTCCAAAATAACAGAATTTAGGAATATCATCGATTAGATTAGTATATGGATTACCCCAAGAGAAGAATTCATCGTTATCAATGAAATCATAAACAACGCCATCTTCCTGGTATTCCATAATACCTACATAATACTGTTTACCATCTGCACATAAGTCCATAGAGAATGAACCTTTATATTCCATCTTTTCCTGGAACTTCTGTGGAATACATTTATATCTAGGAATAATAACCTTAACATCACAATTCAACTTAGCAAGACTCTTAGGAAGAGCAGACATAACATCTCCTAATCCACCTGTCTTTACAAATGGATAACATTCAGAACCAATGAATGCTACACTTCTACGTGGACCTAAATCAACTGGTGCTAGAGCAGGAGTTTCCTGAACAACTACTTCAGGTTCTACTTCAACCTTCTTTTCAACTTCAGGAGCTACTGTTTCTTCTACTTTAGGTTCTTCCTTTTTAACTGTTTCTTTCTTAGTAGCTGTAGCCTTCTTAGTTGTCTTCTTTGCAGTTGCTTTCTTAGTTGTCTTTTTAGGTGCTTCTTCTTTTACAGTTTCTGTCTTAGCTGCAGTCTTCTTAGTTGTTGCTTTTTTTGTTGCAGTCTTTTTAGCTGTTTCCTTTTTAGGTTCAGCTTCCTTTACTGTTTCCACCTTAGCAGCTGCTTCCTTTACTGGAGCTTCTTCTTTAACTGCTTCTGTTTTTGAAACTGTAGTTTTCTTAGCAGTTGTCTTTTTAGGAGCAGCTTTCTTAGCTGTAGTTTTCTTAGCAGTTTCCTTTACAGGAGCTTCTTCTTTAACCGCTTCTGTCTTTGCAGCAGCTTTTTTAGCTGTTGTTTTCTTAGCAGTTGTAGTCTTCTTAGCTGTCGCTTTTTTAGGTTCAGCTTCTGCTACTGTTTCTACCTTAGCAGTTACTTCCTTTGCGGGAGTTTCTTTTTTAGTTGCAGTCTTAGTGGCTGTAGCTTTCTTAACTGTTTCCTTTACAGGAGCAGCTTTTTTTGTTGTATCCTTAGCAGCAGCTGTTACTGTTTCTTCTTTAACAGCAGCTGCTTTTGTAGTTGCTTTCTTTGTAGTTTTTTGAACTGTTTTCTTTCTCATATCTTCTTCTCCGATCTTTAAAATAAAATCAAACCATAAAACCTAACTTTCTCATTTTCTCTTGCAACATCCCCTACTATTACAATCAAACTTTAAGGTTCACTTAAAGTTAGTTTTGTATTCAAAATATTTCTTTATTTATTGTACCATAATCTGTAAAAGTTGTTTATACAAAATGATTTATTGTAAAAAAAAGGATTTATGCAAGTTTTCATAAACAGCCTTTATTATCAGATATATTCTCATCAGTATAGACTTAGACCTTATCCCAGAAAGCATCATAATCATTATTAATAGCTAATCTCTCATAGCATTTCTCTGCATTCTCTTCTGATATCATTATCACAACCACGAAGTACTTCTGCTTCTTCTATAAGTCCTATCTCATCAAATACTTTCACAGCATCAGCATATGATTTTAGATCTAATCCAGCCATACCTAATTCTGTATCACAATCAATAAAAGCAATAATATTCTTGATCCACGAAGGATACTTTTCTAATTCACTTCTTATCTCAAGATATTCATATATATCAGTTATTACCTATACCAAGTCTTCACCATTTATGATTTCTGATATTGCATGATCCATAAAGTTCATTTCTTCAGTCACCTCTCTTGTAATATATTTTACCATTATTCTCTCAAACAATAGAAAAAATGAATCACTTACAAGGACCATTTTAAAACATCACATGTATTTAAACGGGGATTTACGCATGTTTAGCACTTATACGAACGGGGATTTGCGTATATTTAGCACTTATATGAATGGGGATTTGCGTATGTTTGGCACTTATACGAACGGGGATTTGCGCATTTTCTGCGTTCACTTGCACTCTAATTCAAGTCATAATAGAAAATGTGAAGTGATAAATATTCATTACTAATCAAAGGAACGAAACGTATAGGAAAAAGTACAATTGCTAAAGAGTTTGCAGAAAAAGAATTTAAATCATACATACTAATAGACTTTGCACATACAAGTAAGGAAATCATAGAATTATTCGATGACATGTACAATCTAGACTTTTTCTTTTTACAACTTCAACAATTCACAGGTGTTCGCTTATATGAGAATGAATTAGTCATTATTTTTGATGAAATACAACTCCTTCCAAAAGCTAGACAAGCAATTAAATATCTGGTGGCTGATGGAAGATACAAATATATTGAAACTGGATCTCTTTTATCCATCAAGAAAAACACCAAAGACATTTTAATACCTAGCGAAGAACACAAGATATCTATGTATCCTATGGACTTTGAAGAGTTTTTATGGGCTATCGATGACACTATGACTGCAGATACAATAAAACTACTAATGAAGAGTAAAAAGCCTGCTGGTAATGCACTACATAGAAATCTTATGCGCACTTTCAGACTTTATATGCTTATAGGTGGCATGCCTCAAGCTATAGAATCATATCTAGAAAGTAATAATTTACAAGTAGTAGACGAAGTAAAAAGAGAAATTATAGACTTATATGAAGAAGACTTCATCAAAATTGATGGAACTGGACTTGCAGGAGACATTTATGATGCTATACCAGCAAATTTAAGCAGTAATGCATCAAGATATATATTATCAACCGCAAGAAATGGCATAAGATCAAATAGAGTTCGAGAATTAATTCCTGATATGCTTAGTTCATTCACTGTAAATATTGCATATCACGCAAACAACCCTAATGTTGGTATGTCTCTAGAAAAGGATATTAATCGTTATAAATTATTTCTTTCTGACGTAGGATTGTTTATAACACTTATATTCAAAGATAAAGATTTCACCGAAAATATCATCTATAATAAACTCTTGTCAAATAAACTCGATACTAATCTGGGATATGTGTACGAAAATGTCGTAGCTCAAATGTTAATGGCGAAAGGCAATAATTTATTTTATTACACAATGAATAGTGATAATTCTAATCATCTATATGAAATTGATTTCTTATTTTCCAAAGGCAATAAAATATGTCCAATAGAGGTTAAGTCAGGAAACTATAGATCTCACAAATCATTAAATTTATTCTGTGATAAAGTCAGTAATAGAATCAAAGATAAATATGTTGTTCATACGAAAGATTATAAATCAGAAAATGGAATTCAATATATTCCTATTTATATGATTCCATTCATTTAACCGGAAACTAGGTTATATACCGTGATTACCACATTCAGAGAAAAAAACTGACTCAATTGGGGAAATACTGTTTTCCCAATTCAAAAACTACCCTTTCAGTATTACTGGATGTAAATTCTATTTAATCTGGTTGCATTATTTGAAACTGATGAGAACGAAAAAATGGCGTTTTGTTGAGTAATCTTGGTGCGAGAAATAGTATAATACATATAGGAAACTTCTTTTCCTAAATCCATAAGGGGAGGAATTTTATGCGTAATGATTATCCTAAAATTATTGGTAGTTTTGTTCATGGTAAAATAGACAGACCTATAGGTAGCCATCATCCTAAATATCCTGATATGACATATCCACTTAATTACGGATATGTAGATGATATTTTAGCTGAAGATGGTGAGCAGCAAGACATTTATTTGTTAGGTAGCGATAAGCCATTAACTGAATTTGGAGGTTATGTTATAGCTGTATATCGTAGAGATAATGATATTGAAGATAAATGGATTATTTCTCTTGATAATAAAAATTATAGTGATCAAGAAATTCTTAAACAAATAGCCTTTCAAGAAAAGTTTTTTACTGGTAAATTGCTTCGATGAATTCTATTTTTAAATTAAATAAATGCCAAAAAGAGATTTGAATGATAAACATACATCAGACAAATCTCTTTTATCATTTACAAGCTAAAAGCCTGTTTAAATTTTTAAAAATGGCGTTCCAAGATAAGATTTGAACTTACGATCTTTCGTTTAGGAGACCTATGCACTATAGGTCTGTAACGATTAACAAAAAACGTTTTATTTATTGTAATATAGATACAAATGGTGAATGCAGTTATAATGAGATTATCCGGAAAGTGTGGTGTATTACATATGAATGAAGTAAGCAATGAATTTCTAAATAGAGTTTCTTCATTAATCAAAGAAGCTAAAAAAAATGTTAAAACTGCTGTAAATATTGCTATGGTCTATACATATTTTGAGATTGGACGAATGATTATTGAAGAAGAACAAAATGGCGATAATCGAGCTGAATACGGTAAATATATAATTAAAAACTTATCATCCTTTTTGACTGAGCATTATGGTAAGGGATATTCCGTTGACAACCTAAAACTAATAAGAAGGTTTTATACAATCTATAAAACTGACTCAATTGGGGAAACAGTGTTTCCCCAATTCAAAAACTACCCTGCCACTGTTACAGGACGTAAATTTTACCTAAGCTGGTCGCATTATTTAAAACTAATGAGAATCACTAATATCGAGGAAAGACATTTCTACGAAATCGAATCCGTTAAAAATGATTGGAGTCTATCAGAATTAAAAAGACAATATGATTCTTCATTATATGAACGTTTAGCGTTAAGTAAAAACAAAGATGAAGTAATGTTGTTATCACAAAAGGGACAAATAATAGAAAAACCAGCAGATGCAATTAAAGATCCATATGTATTAGAATTTTTACAATTACCAGAATTACCTGTATATTCTGAAAGTGAGTTAGAGAATAAGATTATTGATCATTTACAGCAATTTTTACTTGAACTTGGAAAAGGTTATACATTTGTAGGCAGACAAGTTAGACTAACATTTGATGAGGAACATTTCAAAGTTGATTTAGTATTCTTCAATAGAATACTAAAATGTTTTGTATTAATTGATTTAAAAATCGGAGAATTGAAACACCAAGATATTGGACAAATGCAGATGTATGTGAATTACTATGACCGTAAAGTAAAACTTGAAGATGAAAATAATACAATTGGAATTATTCTATGTAAAGACAAAAAACAATCCATTGTAGAAATGACTTTACCTGAAAATAATAATCAAATCTTTGCGAGTAAATTTCAAACAGTATTACCAAGCAAAGAAGAATTACAAAACATTTTAAATGAAGAATAGAATCATAAATCGGATTTGGCAGATGTAAAAGGATTTTGACACGCATAATAAGTGATGTCAAAGCTATTTGATAGACAATAGTGGGTGTTATTCCTACAGTAGAAGTGCAAGGAGGTATAGTGGCATGGAATATGATATTGGAAGCAAAATCAAGGCAGCACGAATTGGAAAAAAGCTGACGCAAGAACAGGTTGCCGAATTGTTGGGTGTAAGTCGTCAGACCATCTCAAATTGGGAAAACGAAAAATCCTATCCAGATATTATCAGTGTTATTAAAATGAGCGAATGCTACGATGTCTCTCTTGACTATCTATTGAAAGGAGAAGAAAAAATGAAAAGCTATTATGATTATCTTGAAGAAAGTACAAATGTTGTGAAAAGCAATATCAACAGAAACAAGATTGTTACGATTCTCTCTTATCTATTGATTTGGGCATCTGCAATGATTGTGTTCTGGTTTTTTACAAGTGGAAGTGATGCTATGGGTTACAGTTTGATGTTCCTTTGGTTTATTCTTCCTGTAACTACATTTATTGTGTCCGTCATTATTGGTAAAAATAACTTTTGGGGAAAAGGAAAATGGGCATTTACTCTTTTCTTTGGAGTAATGTATATGCTTGCTGAATATGGCACATTCAAAATAGCAAACAACATAACTTTTAACAAACTGAATTCCCCTGACTTGGGAATGATTGTAGCTGGCGCAATAATCTCTGCAATCGGAATGTTGGCAGGTTCACTGTGGAATAAGAAACGCCACAATCAAAAAAATAAATAACAAGAAAAATACTAATTTACCCATAAGAATTACCTGAAACAAAAAGAGATTTGAATGATGAACATACATCAATCAAATCTCTTTTATCATTTACAGGCTAAAAGCCTGTCAATATTTTAAAATGGCGTCCCAGATAAGATTTGAACTTACGACCTTTCGCTTAGGAGGCGAATGCTCTATCCAGCTGAGCTACTGAGACACTTACAAGGGGGCTTATGCCCCTTTTTATAATTCGCGATGTACCTTGACACCATTCTCTTTCACAATCATACCAGGAACACCTACTACTGTACAGTTTGGTGGTACATCTTTTAATACAACTGAATTCGCACCTACAATACTGTTATCTCCTATAGTAATATCCCCAATGATTTTTGCACCAGCAGAAATCATTACATTATTGTGTAAGGTTGGATGTCTTTTACACGTATGTTCTCCTGTACCTACCCCTCCAAGAGTCACACCTTGATATAATAAACAATCATCACCAATAATAGTTGTTTCCCCAATTACAACTCCCATACCATGGTCAATAAATAATCGTTTACCAATCGTTGCACCTGGATGTATTTCAATCCCTGTAAAAAAGCGTGCTACTTGTGACAGGAAACGTGCAATTAATTTCATATGACATTTTGTCCACAAGAAATGATTGATGCGATAAAAAAAGATAGCATGTACACCTGGATAGTTCAATATGACATTGAACCAGTTACGTGATGCTGGATCATTTTCTAATACTGCACCAACAATAGTTTTCGCCATTCTCCCCACTCCTTTTTCCCTATTATAAGGATTTATCATTTGATGGTCAAACAATGTAATAATAAATCCTAGTTATCTTAGGGATTAGATACTGTCATTGACAAAATATAATATACTTTTTATTATCTCTCTAAACAGGGAGGCTATTATGTTTCATATTGCGATTGTAGATGATGATCAATCGATTCATCAAAAGTTAGAAGAAATGATTACTTCTATATTATTCAAATACCCTATACATTTTACAGTATCTCACTTCTTTTCTGGTAATGAGTTTCTCAACTCATTTCTAATACTCTTTACTTAATAAGAAATCCACTATGTTCATTGTTTTTATTCCTTCATAGTTACCACCCGCAAAATCATCTGCCATCACAACATACTTAGGATAATTATCTCTGATTTCTAGAAGTTGTTCATATTCCCTTTTCTGTGTTTTTTCAGATTTGATTTCTTGTGTCACCTGAACATAGATTTTTTCATTTTGTTTTGTAGCAACAAAATCAATCTCTTTATCTTTTATCTTACCAATATAAACATCATAGCCTCTTCTTTTAAGTTCTAAATATACAATATTTTCTAAAGATGCTGCGACACTATCTACAGTATAACCTAATACAGAATAACGCAAAGAAACATCTGCAAGATAGAATTTCTCCTGTGTTTTTAATATATTTTTTCCTTGAAGATCATATCGAGAACACTTATGAAGAATATAGGCTTTCTGTAATTTCTCTAAATAGCTATAAACTGTTTCATTGTCAATTTTTCTCTGTTCTGATTTGAAATAATTAGAAATTGATTTTGCAGAAAATGTGTTTCCAATATTATTAAACGTATATTTTACAACTCTTTCTAGCTGGTCTATCCTCTTGACTTGGTTTCTACGTACAATATCAGAAAAAATAGTAGAATTATAAATGTCCTTCACAATCGTGTAAACTTCATCCTGAGAATAATCCTGTAAATGTGTTGCAGGGAATCCACCCAATCTTACATATTGACTAAATTCCAATTTCAAATCCTCAAGAGTCGTATAACTTTTCTTAAATGTAAGATATTCTTCAAATGACAAAGTATATATATGAAAAGTAATATATCTGCCTGTTAGATATGTAGATATCTCTGAAGACATCATTCTTGAATTGGATCCTGTAATATAGATATCTACATCGAAGTCTGAAGCAAGAGTATTCACTATTTTTTCCCATCCTTCAATTTCTTGTATCTCATCTAAGAATAAGTATGTCTTTTTTGATTGTATTATTTTTGACTTCAATTCCAGATACAATTCTTTTGTTGTCATATCTTCATATTCCATAGAATCAAAGCGATAACTAAGAATCTGTTCATCGTCCACATTCTTTTCTTCTTTGATTTTTTTAATAATCATTTTCAGAATTGTTGATTTACCACAACGTCGAACTCCAGTCAATATTTTCACAAATGGAGTATCTACAAAAGGCATGATTTTATCTAAATATAATGGTCTCTCTATCATACAATCACCTCTTTCATATAAATGATATCGCAAAACTATCATTATCACAATGGTTTTGCGGTTTAAAACCGCAAACTTTATTATTCTATGAATTATTGCGATTAAAAAGGTGTCATTTTACTGACACCTTTTATTATCCTTTATTTGGGAACTTTGAGTATACGAATTGACGTAAACGTGGATGTTCTCTCTTATAAATGAGCTGATAAAGCACATATGCAATTATACTTGCTGCTACAGCATCCATAAATGAATGCTGTTTGATGAACATTGTAGATAATGTAATAAGTACTGCTGAGATAATCGCAAATATATGCATTGGTTTATTATCTTTAAATTTTTTTGATTTAATAAGTGCTATCGCACATCCTATTGAATTAAATACATGAATACTTGGAAATACATTGGTTGGTTTATCTGCCCCATATATAAATCTTAACCAGAACTGTTCAAAGGCATTCCCTGTAAGTACTTCTGGACGATGACAGAATGTTGTTGGGAAGATTGTGAATATGATGAGTGAAATAGTCATACCACAGGCTAGAAATGAAAAGCCACGATAGAATTCATCTGCATCATAAAAAAACAAGAATAACAAAGTTCCTGCAACAAATAAAAACCAATAGATATAAGGAATAATAAATGCTGGTACAAATGGTATGATACGGTCTAATCCTACATACATATCAAAGAAATGACTAATATCTCTTTGTTGTAAGCCAAAGTACCAAGGCATATAAAACACAAAATAGACAAGAACCCATGCATGTTCATGAGTCTTTATGAATTTCTTAATCATTTAATCACCCAAATTTTATTCTATCGATTCAGTAGGTAATAGTCAACATAAAAAAACAGTGATAGAATCACTGTTACAGACTGTTGACAAACTAAATGTTAACAGTCTTTTCTTTTAAA
>UMFV01031941.1_pt1 | contig 16459 bp, 13 predicted proteins | sample 1965101 | NCBI WGS metagenome assembly UMFV01 (sample SAMEA4836055, study PRJEB28245) | human gut metagenome | biome: gut microbiome; material: fecal sample | place: Denmark | collected 2008 | reverse complement strand
TCCATCAATAAAAAGCAGTGAGTACATAATGTGAATCTATTAATTTTTACTTCAACTCAGTATACTTATCACTCTTACCCTTAGCCTTTTCTACAGGGTACTTTGCTTCATTCTGACTCATCTTCATATTCACTATCTCATCAGCATCTAATCCTAATTTATCTAATAAATTCTGACTATATACAATAACATCAGCAAGCTCTTCTTTAACATGCTGTAAATCATAATTATCATCAGACCACTGAAAACATTCTAATAGTTCTGCTGCTTCTATTACTATAGACTTAGCTAGATTAGCTGGTGAATGGAATTGATCCCAGTCTCTGTCTTCTGTGAATTTTCTAATTCTATTTACTGTTTCTTCTTTCATATTAGTTATCCTCTACTTTATACGTTCTCTTAAATAATTTGCTAGTTCTTTATTAGTACAATAAACATAACAGCCTTTCATTCCTCTTGTCATCAGAGTTCTATAAGTGTTTTTTATGATTTGATCCGCTTCTTTTAATGCTTTGTCTGGATCTTGTTTATATAGTTTCTTTATTCCCTTTAAAGACTGATCTGTTCTTGCTCGCTTATTAAAATCAGTCACAATATGACCATCTTCATATCTCATATCATCGCCAATAATAACACCAGCATAATCAAACTCTAATCCCTGAGAGGTATGAATACATCCTATCTCATTTATAGAATTCTCATCTATCGCAAATGTAGAACTATTACCTAAGTTCCAGCTCATTTCAAAATCATCAATCTTTATATCATGTACTGTTGAATCATTTTTACCTGCTTTAATCCATTCCCAGCAATAACCTGCTAACATTCTAGAACGATTATCAATCTTATTCTTTTCAAATATCAAGTCTCTTACTTCATTAGGTGTATCTAGAATTCTTATATCATAATCTATATCTTTTAGATCATAGTTAGCTGTTTCTCTTATTTCTAATACATCATCTAACCATGCTAAGTAACCATTAGAACCATTACATCTGAATTGAGAAAGAAGTTCTAACTCAGATACTTCTGAGTTAAGTTCTTTAGCCCATTTTCTTATTTCAGCAACGGAACCTATATCGCTTAGTGTGACTCTTTGACTCTCATCTATAAAGAATACACTACATAGACATGCATTTATGATTTCTTTAATCTGATTTTCTCCTGCAATTCTAGGACCCAACTGTGTTCTTGCAGTTAATCTATGTCCTTCATCGCATAGTATTGTATCTATGATATTGGATTCTACTTCTATATAAGAACCAGCACCTTTAAACATATTATTAATACTGCTTTTCTTATGTCCTGTTAACTTCTTTGCATAAACATTTCTAGGAGCACTATTCTTGGAAGTATATTGTACAAATAGTCCTTCATTAGTAAGTTTTGATAATAGATTAATAGCGACTACTGTTTTACCAGTACCAGGACCACCTTTCACTATTACTGTACGCTTCTTATGGTCTTCCATGCACTTTAATGAAGTCTGTAGTATTTCTTCATATACGACCTTCTGTTCATCAATCATGATAAACTCCTGATTACCCTCTATCATACTCTTAATAGAGTCCTGAAGGCTCTTAGAAGGCTTAATCTTACCATTATCAATCTCATATAAGATTTGTTTGTTATCACCTGTCTTAACAGATTTCTTAATAAATTCTCTTAGCTTAGATACTTCACCTCTCGCAAATATAGGTGCATCCTCAACATATTCCTGATATTGATTCTGTTCTAATTTCTCTGGATTACTCTTTCTATAGTTATGTAGATAAGCACATGGATGTAATTGGATATTCTCCATCTGTACATTCTGATTATAGTCATTAATCATGGCTGCATAAGACCATGCTTGATAGGAAGGATGTACAACTTTACGTACTGCACCTCCAGTAAATGTTTCTACTAATGCATCCTGTCCACTAACTACTTCTACTTTATCCCCTTGTTTTAATTCAATTACAACAACGTTAGGCTCTTTATTTTCTCCATATCCTGATATGATAAAGTCTACTCTCTTAGATGTTTGAGGGATATTATACTCAATCGCAATACCAGAATCTTCTGGTATTGCTTGATCATTCAATACTTTATACATATATTCTAAAGAATTCTCCCATGAACGGAATTCATTACGAGCAGTTTTTCTATGCATATTAGTATAAATTGTTTCTTCTATCTCCTGAGCAATAGAATCCATTTCTACTGCATGTAGAAAGTCATTTTTTATTCCTGAATATACAATCATCTGTCTACCTTCTTTCATTATGTATGTAAGAGAATATGAATCACATAATAGTTATAGAAAAATTATACTCTATGAGTTATGGAGTTGCAAATAGGTTTAGAGAATGAACATTATTATATTTTTGTTACCAAACTCAAAAAAAGAACGGCTAAAACCGTTCTCATCTTGGCAAGGAAACCCTGCTATAAACTATCTCTTTAAAATTACACAAGCACTTATGAATTCATTTCTCATAGTTCTCTTATTAATAACATTTAAAAAATCTTTTACTATACTATCTCTGTACTTCTTATCAGTTTTAAATAAATTACTAATACTTGTTACTTCATTACGTCCTACACAATCCTCATACGTATCACATAATGAGCTTAATATGATTTCTATTAATGATTCAAGTCTTTCTTCATAATCATCATCCTTATAATTAGATATAAACTTAGAGTATATTAATTCAGGATTTTTTAACACTGAAGTATCATTATTTAAATCATCACGTGAATAATCTCCATTCGCAATAAAGTAAGATAGTCCTAATAAAGAAAAAATCACATACTTCGCATTACTTAAAACATTCTTGTCATCTTCTGCAATCTTAGTTCCGCTCTTAAAATCTGCTTCTATATTTGAATAATCCTCTGATAACTTAATCAAATCAAGAATAAACTCTTTTTTATTTGGATCCTTCTCATAATTCACCCTATAAAGTTTATTATAAAGAGGTTTATTTTCAAATATGCTTCTCTTACCATTTCTAGCTGTACCAGGTTGCTGATATCCAAACGAAAGTAATAGCTGTCCAAGCTCATCATTTTTTATATTTCTTCCATTACGTTTTTTCTTTTCACCACGTTTAATTTCTAAATAAACGCCTTCTTTTCCAAGCCATCTCTGCAACATCTTCATTTCCGGAGAATTTGATTTTAAGTCTCTTGGATTTATTGGTTTTTGAGAGTTTGTAGCCTCAGCTATCTTAGAATAGAGCTTTTGATCATTATTCTTAATGCTAATAATTTTACACGGAAGATAAAACTTATCATTATTACTTCCTTTATAATTGCCAATTCTATTAGTAGTCTGTCCACCATTAACAATTGAAAAATCATAAAGTTTAACTTTATTACCATCCAAAACATACTCACTACATGCAATTGTTAGACCGTTATTATAAAACCAGAAATTATCTCTTTCTTTGTCAAGAGTTTCCTTGATGCCTTCATCTACAGTTTTATTCTTAATATATTTTCTAATATTTAAATCAAACAAACCTTCATCCTTAAACTTGTCATACATACGAACAAGAGATTCTGAAGACATGTTAACCATAATTCCTGACACATTATCAGTTTCATACTGCAATACATTATGTGGGTAATCAATTTCTATCTTGTACTCATTTACGGTTTTAGCTCTTTCAATTAATTCTTTAATCTGTGAATTGATTTCACTTACGCCATAAACGGATACCATATCTTTAGAATATAGATTGTGTTCTGCATGAAGTTTGTTAGTGACATCATTTTGATTTATATCTGATGTAGTAAAGATACAATACTCAACATTTCCTGCACTTTCATCAGGTAATCTATCTAATGCATTTTGCAGATTGGTTTTAAGTTTCTTATTGTATGTACCTGTATTAGCCTTCTTGAAATTTTCTACAGTACTACTCATTTTATTTAATTCAGATATGATATCATTTAATTTCATATTTTCTGTATATTTGCATTGTCCTAACACAACCTTAGACTCTTCATCATCATAATATACAAAATCAATACCACCATCGTTTGGACCATTTGTAATCGAACTTTCGATATCATATAACTTTGGCTTTATACTCTTAATCTTATAACAGAAAAATTGCATTGCTAAATACTCAAAGGCATTTTCATCTGTCACCTTTTTATTGCTTTTTTCTAATTCTTCCTCAATACTTCTTAATTCATTCAAAAGTACTTCACTTGCCATAAAGTACACCTCCATAATCATAACTGCTCTTATTCAGTAAACTATTATTAATTATATCTCAAGTTATGATTTCCATAAAGATCTACTACGAAATTTGTAACATAAAAAAATCCCCAAGTATGACATATTCATCCCTGGGGTTCATATTTATTCTGTTTCTACATAAATTGTTGTGAACTTACAATGTGTAAGAGGCTTAACATGAATAGTATTATCTACTACTTCAATACTATCTGCATATTCTTCTTTTAAATCCACATAATATGCTTTCTTAATATTTTGAGTAAATACTAATGTATCACTTTCTTCTTCATGGAACTGACCATTATAAAGTCTGATAATATATCCATCTTTATCTTCAGCTTTCTTAATTGCACTTACTACAAGTTTATTCTCTGTAGAGAATAATGAATAACTATCTTCTTTTGTACCTTCTACTTCAGGTTCAGAGAAGATTAATCTACCATTTAAGAATTCTGAATACTCTCTTGCAACAACTGGAGTATTGTATGCTTTTGCTATATTTGCGATATGTGCACTATTGAAATCACCTGCAAAAGTTGTGAAACCAAATGAGAAATCAAGTGGTTTCTGTAATTCAGCATCACGTGTTTCAATAATACGTTCTCCGCTCGCACGTCCTGGACGATAGATGAGATTTTCTTTACCCATAAATGAGTAAGTTCTAAATAGTGTTAAACGGATTGCATGATCATCAATAACTTCATATTCACGTACTCCCTGAGGAATTAATGCTATTCCTCTTTCACTATTACTTAAGCTTACAAAGCTCTGTGTAGGTTCAATAGAGATAGGTGGTTCCTGCCATGTAGTATCACTCTGCTGGAAGTTGAGTGGTAAGTCATTATTCACTTCTTCTTTTACTGTTTTTGATCTTTCTAGTGCTGCATTATAAAGAGCCATTTCTTTTTCATGAACATTTTCTCTTTCAATAGCACCAAACTGTTCATCCGCAATATTTACTTTTGAAACAAGATCAGCATCAAATACAACACAAAGACGATGTGATTTACCAACATTATCTACATGTACATCAAAATCAATAACAGATGAGCCTTTTCTTAATGATACAGACATCTTAACTGGAAGTTCAATTGAACGTTTACCTAATGCACGTTCGTCAAGATTACTTGGAATTGGTAATTTATATTCTGCATTTAATGTAGCATATAATTCAGATGCCTGAATACTACTATCTACTAAATGATCTTTTGAATATGTCACTAAATCCTGATGTGCTGGTGAATAGTTGAATGAATCTCCTCCATCACCATTCTCTTCAAATACTGCCTGATTCTTATAAACATGATTATTTGTTTTATCAACAACAGTAAGAGTTCCATCTTCTTCTAAATGAATAGAATAGAATTCATTCTCTACTGTTGTAGATTCTTTTAATTCCTTCTTAGAAGAATGAGAGAAATCTAAAGTATACTGAACATATCCCATTGCTGGAAGGTCTTTAGCTTCAATTGCAATAGTTGCTTCAATAACACTTTCAGGTGTATAAACCTTCTTGCTTGGATTTAACTTAATTGTCTGAGATAAAACATAATCAGTTAAATCTTTTGATTCTAGAATTGTATAATTAACATCATTTCCATTATTATCTTTCAAAGCAAAATCTGTACCTGGAAGATAAACTTTTGTTGTTACAACTTCATCTCTGACAAATGGTAAAGTATTGAACAATGTAATAGTCATATCAGCATTATTTTTAATACTAGTCGCAATAAGTCTTGTATGTAATTCTACTAAGGCATCCGCAATATCTCTCACCTGTTTATAACGCATATAAACATCTTCATTGGCAGTATCTGAAATACATGAACCAATTGAATCATGTGCTGCATTCTCAAATAATAGTTTCCAGATAGTTTCCATTGGACCATGTGGATACTCATTACCTAAAGAATAAGACATTGTCATTAAAGGTTCTAAAACATGAGTCACATAATTCTGAAGTTTAGTATTTAAAGCTTTTAAATCAGAACGAGATGAGAAAATAGATTTATGTACACGACTGTGTTTACCTAAAATCAATTCTCCTTCTACTTCTTCTAATTCAGGATGTGCAGCTTTGACATCTTTAATATAATCTTCAATACAGCTAATAACATAAGTATTTTCTGGATCAGCTTCCTGCTGTTTTTTTACTAATTCAACAAGATTTCTTCTAATAGGAGCCTGATCGAAGCCATTTGGAAAATAAATATTGTCTGTTGCACCAGTTCCAGCTTTGATTAAACATTCATTTTTCCAGAATTTCTTTGCATCTTCAGCATCTTCAGGAATATTACCACCGATATAGTATCCATGAGGAATCTGAGTTACAAATACTGTACTTCCATCATGTCCACGCCAGTTATAGTCTGTATGTTTGACCATATCATTCGTTACACCACGCCAGAATAATGTATCTTTAATTCCAAATGCATTATAAATCTGAGGCATATTTCCAGCCATACCAAATGAATCTGGTACATAGCCTACATTCATATATGGACCATATTTAAGGCATGTCTTCATACCATAGTACATATTACGAACAATTGATTCAGCAGAAATAACCATTAAATCACTCTGTGTATACCAAGGGCCAATAACTAATCGGTGAGCCTGTACTAATCTTTTGATTCTTGCCTCATCTTCTGGTCTCCATTTAATATAGTCATCTAACAATGAACCTTGTGCATCTAACATAAAGTACTTGAATTCAGGATCTTTTTCTAACGTATTTAGTACATCTCCTAAATCCTTCATTAAATATATTTTTGAACGTGATGTTGTGAAATACCATTCACGGTCCCAATGAAAATGTGGAACAATATGAATTTTCTTTGCCATAATCTTCTCCTTAACAAAATAAAGAAGGCATTGCCTTCTTTATTAAATTTTATTCAAATGAAATTTCTACGTCGTCTTCAGTCATAGTTTCGTCTTCTGATTCTGGATCAACGTTGAAGTTAGCAAGTAATGGAGCAACAAATGCGATGAATAATGCACCTACTAGCATACCTACTAAATAAGCCCATCCACTACCAATAGTGATGAAACCATAAATACCACCAACTGGAGGAATAGTAGCCTTAGCACCTAAAAGACATGTTACAGCAGCACCTAATGCACAACCAATCATGTTAAGTGGAACTAGACGAGACGCTTTTACTAATGTGAATGGGATAGCACCTTCAGTGATACCAACAAATCCCATTACCCAGTTACCTTTACCAGCATCTTTGAAAGAATCTGAATAGCATTTGCTCTTAATAACAGTAGAAATAGCATATGCTAGTGGTGGAATACAAATTGCACAGTTAATATAAACGTTAGGCTGATAGATTTTTTCTGCCATTAATACGTTACCAGCCATCCAAGCAGCTTTGTTGATAGGTCCACCCATATCAGAACCAATCATAGCACCTAAAATGACAGCTAAGAGAACTTGGTTAGTACCTGATTTTGTCATAGTACGAATCCAAGAAATTAATGCAGTATTTAACATTGATAATGGAGTATTTAAGATAACACCCATTACAAGAGCAATAACAGCTGTAGCAAAGAATGGTGAAATAACTAATGGCATCATTGACTGGAATGATTCAGGTAAGTTAAATGTCTTTTTGCACCATCTTACAGTGTAACCAGCTAAGAAACCAGCAATAACAGCTCCTAAGAAACCTTCCTGATAATTAGAAGCGATAGCACCACCGATTAAACCAGCACCAATAGCAGGCTTTTCAGCGATAGAGTAAGCAATAAAACCAGCTAGAACTGTATTAACAAGACCGATACCAGCCCAACCTACTTGCTGAATCTGCCATAAAGTGTGATAGAATCCAGTTGCCTTTGCATATGGATCTAAGCTCTGTACGCCAGTACATAATGCGATAATTAATGGAATTGCAACAACTAAAGAAGCACCAATGATAAGTGGTAACATGTAGCCAATACCAGTCATCATATGACCTTTAGCTTCATTAAAAAACTTTTTCATAAACTTTTTCTCCTCAATATAAATTTTTTGCTATATAATGAGAGTGCGTACTCACTATATAGTATGTATTCATAGGTCTCCGCAATAGGCCTATGAATTTTTTTATCCTTTTTTTGCTTCAACAGCTTTAGCACATTTCTTTAAAACTGCTTCAGGTGCCTTAATACAAGTAGTAATATTGACACGAATAACTGGTTTACCTTCAAAACGGTCCATACCTTCAATATGCTGATCAGATGCAATTAATACAAAGTCAGCAGCCTGAGCTTCTTCTTTTGTAATAGCATTAACCTGCCCCATTGAACCCTGCTGCTCCATCTTGACATCAAAACCAATCTTCTTTCCAGCCTTTTCCAATGCTTTTGCAGCCATTGGAGTATGAGCTAAACCAGCTGGACAAGCTGAAATACCAACAACTTTCATTTTAATTTTCCTCCTCCATCATTTTTAAAATATAACGTGTTAATTCAGCCTTATCATTTGATGAAATAATTGTATCTTTAAATTCATCTTCTAATAATGCTGTTGCAAGTGAAGAAATCATCTTCAAATGCACGTCACCAGCACTCTGTTTAGGTACTAGTAATGCGAAAATATATTTAACTGGCTTGTCATCTAGAGTCTGCCAATCAATACCATTTTTATTTCGTAAGAACATAACTGTTACTTTCTTAACGTTATCTGTTCTTGCATGTGGGATTGCAAATCCATCTTGTAATCCTGTAGAGAATTCTTTTTCTCTTTCAAGAAAGTCATGATATAAAGCATCTTCATCATCAGTAATATCAAGTAGTTTTGCTTTATGACTGATAAATTTAAGAATGCCATCTTTGTCTTTCTCATCAACATCTAGGAATGTTGTCTGTTCGTTTAGTAATTCGTTCATTGCTGTTCACCTCTCTTCGACAATACCTAGTATAAATAATCTTCTTCCATTTCTCAATTCATGCAATTTCCACTTCAAATAGGAAATGTAAGTGTTATCATAATAAGCGCTTCCACTTTTAAGTGGAAATGGTTTTGGTTGTCAATTTTTAAAAAGTCGCTAATATTAATAATAAAGATAGAGAAAGGAGGATAACCATGTTTAATTACAAAAGAATTGAAGATATTTTTAACTATATACGTAGTAATGATTACACTACTGCTGCAAAGCTAGCAGATTTATTCAAAGTATCAGATCGTACAATTCGTACTGATATTAATAATTTAAATAATGAATTACAGGGAGCAAGTGTACAGTTGAAAAGGAAAGCTGGTTATTATCTGGAAATTGAAGATGAAGAGAAGTTCAATTCATTTCTGGATAGTATAACATCTAAAGAATCTGATATTGTAGATCTTGATTCCAGTGAAGATAGAATACATTTCATATTGAATAAACTACTTTATTCACACGATTATATTTCTGCTGATGATCTTGCTGACTCAGTTTATGTTTCAAAAAATACATTCTCTAATTACATAAAAATAATCAAAAAAAGCCTACCACTTTATAATCTTGAATACATTGTAAAGCCTGGTGTTGGAATAAAAATCATCGGTAATGAATCTGATAAACGAGATTGTATCATAAATGAAACACACCCTTTAAATGAATATTCAACTGTTTCAACATTTTCTAAAGGAGAAAAGATTTACTACAACGATGTTGAAGTCAATTATATTGTTTCTTTATTAATTAATGTTTTCAATAAACATAAAATTCAAACAGATGACTATAAATTAAAGAATCTTACTACTTATTTTGCATTAATGATTTCTAGAATACTTAATGATGACTACATTAGTGTTATGAATAACACAGAAATTCCTAACAATACTAAGGAAATAATGAATGAGATATGTGAGTCATTAAGTGATTATTATGACATAACAATTACTCGTGGTGAAAAACAATATATTTCACTGCATTTTATTTCTAATATTAAGTACAACAATAATTCTATAGATGATCAATCTATACATAATCTTATTGATTCTTTCTTAGAAGGCATCTACAAAGGATATAATTTTGACTTAAGGGATGACAAAATACTAAGATCTGATCTTTTCTATCATTTCCGTACTTCAATATCAATGATGGAACTTCATTTAGAGAATAAAAACCCTTTATTAAATACCATTAAAACGAACTACCCTCTACCATTTGAAATATCAAAGACTATTCTTAGCCAGTCTTCTAATATTATTACTTTCCCTGAAGATGATATAGGATATATCGCTTTACATATTGGTGCAGCGATAGAAAGATGTTTCTCTGGTTCTATCAAGAAAAAAGCCGTTTATCTTGTATGTGGTTCAGGACAAGCAACTGCACGTATGTTAGAGGCAAGATTACATAATGTCTTTGCGAATAAGCTGACTGTTGTCAAAAGATTGTCTCTTATTGAGTATCTAAATTGTACAGAGAATGATTTCAAAGAGATAGATTGTGTTATTTCAACAATTCCTTTAGAACAATCATATGTTCCAACAATTACTGTAGATTTCTCTCTTAATCAACAGGATATAGAAATGGTGTCTCGTTTAATTACATCTATAGATCAAAGTAAATATGAGAAAATCAAAAAGTTCTTTGACTCTTCTTTATTTGTTCACAAGAAAAAAGTGAACTCAAAAAATGAATTGTTAGAAGAACTCAGTACTCTATTGCTTAATGAAGATATCATTGGTGATGATTATCTTGATTCTGTCTATAAACGTGAAGAACTCTCCAATACAAATATGAATGATGTATTTGCATTACCACATCCATTGAATGTTTTTGCAAAACAAACAAAAGTTGCTGTTGCAATATTAGATGAACCACTTAAGTGGAATGGTGATGAAACTGTTAGAATTGTATTCCTTCTAGCAATCAAGAACGGAGATAGTCTTAACATGGAACACTTATACGATGTATTTATTGAACTCGTTAATAACACCAAATTCCAACGCGAAGTGATGTGTTCTAAGACATATGATCAGTTTCTAAAAACACTTATACAGCACATACAATAAAACATAGAATTGATTACATATAAAAGCAGGAAGGAATCTTCGGTCCTTCCTGTTTTCAGGTTCAATATCATGAACTGGTTCCACTCACTAAAACCTACCTATAAGCATAGAAAAAAAACATTTAAAATACAATATCTTCAATTATGCTTGCAGGTTTACTATGTTCTTCCTCAGCTTCTACATATCTTTCAGTTGTACAAGGACTAGCGTGCCCTAGCATATTTTTCGTTAATTCAAAATCTTTAGTTGCACCATACAACATTGTTGCACATGTTGCTCTAAGTTTATGTGGAGAAATATGTTTGTCTACACCATTCGTGTATTTTTTAACTAATAATCTAATTGTTAATGGTGTAATTCTAGTCATTTGATTTGATATGAACAAAGCATTACTATCTTTGCTTTTTTCTTTTAGTAATACTTCACGTTGTTCCATCCATGAATTTAATATTTCAAGTAAGTTATTTCCAAATTCAATTATTCTAGTCTTATTGTTCTTTTCCATTACGATTATTTCTTTTCTTTTAAAATCAATATCATCAACATTAATTTCTGAAATAGATGTAACTCTCAAGCCAAGCGAAATAGCCATCATAATGATTGCATAATCTCTAGTAATCCACTTTTCTTGTCTTTTCTTAGCTAAATTACTACCTGAACCATTTAAGATAGAATCTCTAACTACTTTAATTTCATCTTTGTTTAAAGCAGTTACTTTTCTTTCTTTTCTATCAACAGGAACTTCAACATCATCACATGGATTTTCATTAATTAATTTATTTCTTACCAAGAATAAGAAAAAACTTTTAACACCAAAGAATCTACATCTTTTAAAGCTATCACTTACATCACCTAAGCTACTCATATAATAGTCAATTGTTCCAGCACTTACACTTTTAAAACAATTCAAGTCATTAGTATCTAATTCACATTTTTTATTTAAAAAATCTAAAAAATCTAATACATAATGAATATACTTGTCCTTTGTTGTATAACTTTTATTATTTAAACTATAGTAATATCTCGTCATGTATTCAGGACATTTCTTTAAGGTATCTTTGATTTTTTTATCCATTTTTTCTTCATTTTCTTTTCTGCCACTCATAGTATTATCTCTTCCTTTTCATAAATATTCCAACTAATGTATAGATTTATTGCCTATTGCAATAAAATAACTCATCTGATTTCATAAATTTTATAGATTATTTCTAGTATACTTATCATAAAGTATTTGTATGATTCTTATTATCTCTTCTAAACATCCTTAGCAAATAAATACTCTTTAGTGCAAAGCATAAAATAAAACGTATCAAAAGTCTACATTAGAAAAGAGGAGAACTATTCTACAATTTCTCTAAGCCACCAAAAACTAGCTAGTAATTAACCCATATTAATAACTCTTAGGTAAATCAACATTTTATATAATACAACCCCTAGAAAAGCTCCCTACTTCGTCTTAAAACAATTATTCTATTTCAATTCTTTATCAATATTAGCTTTGATTAAGTCATCAATATTTCCTAGTAATTCTTCATTTTCAGAACTTTCTTTAAACATAAACAATATTTTTCTAGCAAATGCAACTGCTGCACGATATTCATCAGGAATTCCTTCATACATTGCTTCAGTAATTATTGGTTTATCTGTTTCAGAATCATATTCATATTCATAATCAAAATTATACTTCGTAACTGATTCAACTTTATCAGATTCATCTCCATAACTAATAGTATTCATAAGTATATCAAATACAGATAAATCACAAATTAAAATTGTATCACCATTTTGTGCTTGATTAACTATCACAAATGAACTTCGACCTTCACTATCTATTAACATTAATTCTACATTATAGCTACTAAGATCAGTTCCACATACAACTCCTGCATCGTTATACCCATATCTTACAGATTTTAATTTCAACATAATTTAATCTCTCCTTTTATTTTTGTATTTAAACTTCATTAACTAATGCCTTATTCTATTGTCTGCTTCAATAAATAATTTCTTACTTATACTACATTGCTTAAAAAAATAGAGAAAATCCCATAACACATGTAAATTAAACAACGCCAAATCAATTCAATATTCCTATTTTTCATCTCCTCTTTATTTTTCATTTTAACGCCCTAACAACACCACAGTAAAATAGTTATAGTTTCTATTGTCACTTTATACCTTCTTATCTTTCAAACTTTTACACAATGTATAAGTAGTCTAGTAAAAATTACGAAGTATGCAACAAGACTTCTAATATTTTTATCGTATCAATCTTATTATTGGTTACAAATTTATTCTCTATAATACTCTACCTGTCCTAATTATACGTTTTCCATTAAAGTTATGCAACAAATTTGTCTATCATAACGCCTAATATTAGGCGTTTATGCGTTTTTTTTATAATTAATTTATCTTTAAAACGTATCATCTGCATTCTTACTCAACAATGCTACAAACAATTCTTGTTTAACAACGAAAACTATGTCTGATTGTTATCTATAACTACGTAGTGCTGTAATATGTGATTTACCCACATTCCACCACCATCATAACCATACCTCACATTTCTTAATACTATCATTGTTAATCTCTCCTTTTGTTTATTTAGTTATTCAATTGTCCTTTCCAATGCCATAGTAACTCCTAATTTTAACTAGTTATAATTTTCATTGACATGAAAAAAGACCATTAGATTTCTCTAGCAGTCCTATTAAAATAATGTAAATAGAATTAAACTACATATCGCAATAGCAACAGCTGGTGGATCAACATGAGTTCCACAATCAGTATTGAATACCATACCAAATAATAAACCAACAAAATGCGCAATAACCCCAAATGCTACCGCAATAAGAATGTTTCCAGTTTATGCAATGGCATAACCAGCAACAAGAGTTGTATGATGTGTTGCAGGGAATGCTGGATCATTTAATGCGAATATAAGTGATAAAGCACTGATTGAAAAACCTATTGTATATAGACCTGTTTTTTTCGCAAAATATGCCATTACTGTAGAAACAGCTAAACCAATTAATAACTGGAATAACCAAAAGTTAACAGATGCATTATTTAAAAAATCAAGATTTTTTTATTATAAGTATTTTCTTTGTTGAATAATAGTCTTCCAAGTACTCCTACTAAAATAACAGATACAGCACCAGTATCTACTGGAAAACCAAAATAGTTTTCAAAATCAAAGATTAAATAACCTAATATACCACCTAATGCCCCTATCAATAAAACATAAGGATCATTTGTGAAAGCAAGTGATCTTGATGTTTCAACACCTCTGATATCATGTTTAGTACCAGCATAGGCAGTTGCTAAACCAGCTGCATTGAAGATAATGCATGGTAAAAATAAATTATTAGATATCACTTCATTTAGGAATGTTGTGTCAATCCCACAGTGATTAAATATGATAACAAGTAAACCAACAAAAGCTGTACAAATAAAAGTTTGTGTACCACCTATAAGAGTACCTAAAATACCTGCAAAAAAGCTAACATAATTGATGATAGTGAAAACATAATACATCTCCCTTATAATTTTCTAATTCAAATACATAATCAAATAGTTATGATTACATGGACATTTTGGTTTGTGAACCATTCTGATTAAATAGTGTTATTGAAGTACGTCTTCCATAAAGTAGTACTGTCTTATGTGATTGATTGGTACGAGTATTTACTATATGACATAATTTTTTGATGGAATGATCATCTTCCCTGGACAGATGTTTCACCTACTGCTTTATTGTAAGATAAGCAAGTTTCCTCTTTTTCATTGATTTAGGATATAAGTTTCCTGCGGTTTATTATATCTTATCCATCTATCAAACATTTCTTTTTTTAAATTATGAACAGTATTCATCTCAATGTATGTAGAAGAGGAAGTTTTCTATCATTTCCAGATAAAAAAGGTTACTAGATGCATAACATCCAGTAACCCTTCTATTTCAACGAATCCATTACCACTGAAACCAGTGCATAACAACGTAGATAAAAATATTTATATTGTAAATCATTTTCAATAGATATCTTATTTTTTTCATGATGTCTTATACAATAGTTATTACCAAAGTTTGTTAATTTCTTAAATTCCTCATTAAACAAGGCTTCATACGTATCATTCTTCTTACTTAAACCTTCAATTATCTTAGGTGCTGATTCTGTTTTATCAGGAGAATAATAAGTTTTCATTCTTTCAAAAGCGTCCCATATTTTTTCCACAGCTAATGAATATTTATGTTCTTTATATAAATTATTAGCTGCTTCAACTAATTGATTTAGACCCATTTCATCAACTTTAGCTGTCTCATCCAAAATAGCAAAATCTAAAGAATAAATTCTTCTATTTTTAAGTTCAACAGCAATATGATTCAGTTTAAAAATCTCGTTCACTTCCATTTCAAAATTCTCATAATCAGATGTATGATTACTAAAACTTTCAATGACATCAAAAACCACAAATGGTGATGTCCCCTGTTTAAATTCCTTAAACTCATTTATCTTTACAAGATTATTACCTTCATAATGTTTAGGTTGATAGAATTGAACAATGTCCTGATAAACCAGTTCTTGAATTGACTTGGTATAATTGAAATTTGTTTCAGTAGTTAAATAAATATCTTCATTATATTTATCCATAATCTTAAAAAGTTGATATCTACTTCGATAAGGAAGTTTAATGTCTAAATTTTTCCCATCGGTTCTTTTTGAGAAAGGGATATACATATCATTTTTCTTATCATAAAATCTCCAATCAAACACATCTCTTCCTGACAACTTATCTGAAACAAATAATTCATATCCATCTTCACGTAATAAATCATTTATTTTATCAAGAAACATTTTCCAATCTTTCTTTTCATCTCTTACTTCGGGATGAAATACTTCACAAAGAAAGTTTAATAAGAATGCATCATCACCTTCACATAATTGAAATCTTTCGTCATTAAAGACCCAGCAATCAGAATAATCCCCATTACGTGTATGCATTGCGATTTCATCTTCTGCATTATCAAATCTAGAGTCTTTACTTTTTATTTCTTTTAAATCATACAACCTCTTAAGAAAATCCACTATTTCAAAGCGACCATAATATGGGTAACAAACATTTTCATTGTTCCATAAGTCTTCTTTTTCTATTCCATCTTTAAACAAATCAAAAATATCTCTTCTAGTAACACTTGATATATTAGCCAAATCAATCCACCGCCT
>UMFV01002705.1_pt1 | contig 16754 bp, 10 predicted proteins | sample 1965101 | NCBI WGS metagenome assembly UMFV01 (sample SAMEA4836055, study PRJEB28245) | human gut metagenome | biome: gut microbiome; material: fecal sample | place: Denmark | collected 2008 | reverse complement strand
TGCCGGCGCGACCAGCGTCATGCCGTTTTAAATGAGGGACGCATTATTCAAAAAGATATGGAATTTATCCGTATTTTTGAAGACAAGGTCAGCGACTGCTACAATATTGTCAAAATTCCCAACGACGTTTGCCTTTCAGGCGTCAACAAACCGCTGCCGGAATATGTACTGACGGCCGAAATCACCGATTACTTTATGAACCTCTGCGACGAATATGACTGGAAAGACGCCGAAAAAGCCAATCTGCGCACCGGATCCGCACAGATGACCGTCACTTGGCGTTTAATGGACCTCAGTAAATCTAACGTTCTCTGGAAAGGGGAATCCAACGGCTATTCCGAGGTTCCCGACGGCGAATACAATGCCGAAATGATTTTAATCGAACGGGCTTTTGCCGATGCCGTTGACAATCTGCGCCAGCTTCCCGGCTTTGAAGATCAGTTGGCCGTTCGTCAAACCCCGGAAGATTTAGAGGCTCAAAAACAGGCGCTTATCGCCATGGAACGCATGAACGACCCGGTCAAATGCCAATATCAGCCTGAAATCAAACAGGCCCAAACGCTTTGCCCGCTGCAGGAAAACAGCGGCACGGCAGCTGACGGGCAAATGTGCACGGCGCAAACCGAACCCGAACTGCTGTCAATCTGCCCGGCAGACAATCCTGACTGCAGCGGCTCCATTGAAGAACTGGGCGGTTCGGCCGGCAACGGACAATATGCCCAGGACAATCAGACGTTAATCCTCGACCAGCCGGCACAGGATTATTCCGATACCGAAGTCGCCGTCGCCGAAGTGACCCCTGTCGAAGAAAGCGGCGATACGATTGATATGGGCGGCAGCCTGAATGCCCGGGAAGCCGAAATTGCCGATGCGGCGGCCAAAGCCGAAAACCGTACGGTTCAGTTTGACGAATTCGGCAACGCGATTGAACTCAGCGGCGGAGCGGAAGACAGCGGAACACCCCCCGATTTCTGCCCGCTTGACGCCGACGGCAACCCGCAGTGCGGCGAACAGATTACCGTCGAAGAAGGAAATTACGAAGAAGAATATGCCTGTGAAGACGGAAACTTCTGCGAACCCTCCATGTTTGAATTTCTGCATGAGGAAGACCGCAGCTGCTCCCCGTCGCCGGTACCGTTCCTTCACAAAGAAAACCGCGGCTGTGAACCGTCAATCTTTGATGACCTGTTCGGAACCAAACCTTCCTGCGCTCTTGAAGAAGAACAGGAGATTATGGTTGAAGACTTTATCGAACAGCCTTACTGCCAGCCGGAATCCGACCTTTATATTGAAGAAAGCGGCGGTTTCGAGGAAAGCGGCAATTTCGTTGAAGAAGACGGCGGCGTCATTGACTTCGGCGGTGCAGTCGAAACCGACGGACAATCTTGGACTGCGCTTGATATTCCGCCGGAAGAAACCCAGGATATGATTGAACGCAACCAGCTTTGCGTCGTTAACCGCGGACCTTACGACAAACTGACACCGGAAAACATTTACAAAGTCCGCGCTTCCGTTGTCGGCGTCACCAACGCTAACGGCATGAAAGGCGCCGGATTGTTAATTTCCGATCAGTTTGTTCTCACTTCGGCCGATTTGATTGTCAAAGACAACAACCGTTACCGCCTTAAGACCATTAACGGCGTCGAACTCTCCGGCCGGGCCGTCCGTATCAACATCAAAAAGAATACGGCCCTGATTCTGCTGGATGAAAAGACTCAATTCACGCCGCTGTCGCTGAACCTTGAACTGCCGGAAATCGGTACCGGCGGCTATATGGCTCTCGGCCTGCTGGAAGACAGCGAAGGCGGCGAAGGCTACCTTGACAACAACGGCAAAGTCAGCGGCTACCGCTATTCCGACGAAAAAGGCGCCGAGATTATCGTTGACACTTTCGTCCAGACGGTAACCGTCGGCGGCGCGCTGATTGACGAACACGGCACCATCAACGGCATGTCCCACGCCGGCAAAAAGTTTGAAGACGGTCCTGATCTCTTTATTCCGATCACCACCGCCATCAATTCCGTCGGTCTTGAAATCTGCGGACAGGAAAACAAGGCGCCGAAAGTACCGATGGCCGTCATTAAACCGGTGTCCACAGCCATTGACGGTTTTACCGGTTCAAAAGAACCCAAACCGATGGATAAGAAAGGACGTAAGTAAAAAAAAGCCCCGCCCAAAACAGGCGGGGCCTTTTTTAGCCTTGCAATCGGCAAATCTTTTACCTAAATTATAAGCAATATGATTCACTGTTAAGGAAAACTCATGACCACCATTTTATGCGTCCGCAAGGGAAATGAAGTTGTCATGGCCGGCGACGGTCAGGCCACTTTGGGAGAATCAATCGTTTTTAAATCAAAATCGGTTAAAGTCCGCCGTATCGGCAACGGCAAAATCATTGCCGGTTTCGCCGGCGCCGCCGCCGACGGCATCACACTCATCGAACGCCTTGAAGGCAAATTGGAAAAACACGCCAACCAGCTGAAACGTGCCGCCGTCGAGTTGGCCAAAGACTGGCGTATGGACAAATACCTCCGCCAGCTGCAGGCTTATATGATAGTGGCCGACAAAGACGTTTCGCTGGTCATTTCCGGCACCGGTGAAGTTATGGAACCTGATGACGGCATCATCGGCATCGGCAGCGGCGGAAATTTTGCCATGGCCGCAGCCAAAGCGCTCTACGATATCGACGGACTGAGTCTTGAGGAAATTGCCCGCAAAGCGCTTAAAATAGCCGGTGACATTGATGTCTATACCAACCATAACGTCATTATAGAAAAGGTAGATTAAAATGGCCGTATTCAGCCCCCGCGAAATCGTATCCGAACTTGACCGCTTTATTGTCGGCCAATGTGAAGCCAAAAAAGCCGTTGCCGTTGCCCTGCGCAACCGTTGGCGCCGCATGCAGCTTCCCGACAGGTTAAAGGAAGAAATCGTTCCCAAAAACATTTTAATGGTCGGCCCCACCGGGGTCGGCAAAACCGAAATTTCCCGCCGCCTGGCCAAACTGGCCAAAGCGCCTTTTATCAAAGTGGAAGCTACCAAATTTACTGAAATCGGCTATGTTGGCCGTGACGTTGAATCCATCATCCGCGATCTGTTGGAAAATGCGCTGCACACCACCAAGGAAGAAATGCGCAAAAGCGTTGCCGCCAAAGCTGAAATTGCCGCCGAAGAACGCGTGCTGGAAGCATTGGTCGGCGTCAATGCCGGAGAGGAAACCAGACAAAAGTTCCGCAAACTGCTGCGGGAAAACCAGCTTAACGACAAAGAAATTGAAATCAGCGTTCTCGACAACGGCAACACCTCCATGCCGACCATTGACATTCCCGGCATGCCCGGTGCCCAAATGGGAATGATAAGCCTGGGCGACTTAATCGGCAAACCTTTCGGCGACAAATACAAAACCAAGAAAATGACCGTCGGCGATGCGTATAAAGTGCTGATGGAAGAAGAAAGCGACAAACTGCTCGACAATGACCTCATCACCCGCGAAGCCATTAAAGCGGTTGAAAACGACGGTATCGTCTTCATTGACGAAATTGACAAGATATCCGGCAAAGACGACCGCCGCGGCAGCGACATCTCCCGCGAAGGCGTTCAGCGCGACCTGTTGCCGTTAATTGAGGGCACCACTGTCGCCACCAAATACGGTATGGTCAGAACCGACCACATCCTGTTTATTTGTTCCGGCGCCTTTCACTTGTCAAAACCTTCCGACCTGCTGCCGGAATTGCAGGGACGGCTGCCCATTCGGGTTGAACTGAAAGCCCTCACTCACGAAGACTTCGTCAAAATTCTCACCGAACCGGAAGCCAATCTGATTGAGCAATATGTTGCCCTGATGAAGACCGAGAATTTTGACTTGGAATTTGAACCCGAAGCCATTGAAAAAATTGCCGATATGGCCGTCATCATCAACGAAAATGTCGAAAACATCGGCGCCCGCCGGCTGCACACGGTTCTGGAAATACTGCTGGAAGACATCAGCTTCAGCGCTTCCGACCGCAGCGGCGAAAAAGCCGTCATCACCGCCGCCATGGTTGAGGAAAAGCTTGCCAAATACACGGAAGCCAGCGACTTGTCCAAATTTATTCTGTGATGGAAAAGCAACTGATAACTTACTCCCGTCAATTGTGCAGCAACCAAACAAATGCTGAAAAATTGTTATGGCAAAAACTGCGCAAACGACAATTAGGAGTACGTTTTCAAAGACAATATGTTTTTGATAACAAATATATTGTCGATTTTTATTGTGCTTCGCTCAAATTAATAATTGAAATTAACGGCGGGCAACATAATGATAATCATCAGGATGATATTCGCGATAATTATATAAAAAAACGCGGCTGTAAAATTCTTCGCTTTTGGAATAATGATATTCTGGAAAATATTGAAGGCTGTCTTTCACAAATAACAAACTTAATCCCTACCGTTCCTCCCCTTAATATTAAGGGGAGGTTAGAAGATAATTATGCCTCACGGGAATTACATGAAGACGCGAGCACCGGAAGACGCCTGCAGAAGACCGATAAAATCATTGTCCCCCTGTCTGTTTACATTCACTGGCCCTACTGCTTAAGCAAATGCCCCTATTGCGATTTTTTCAGCAAAGTTGACAAGCATGTTGATCAAAAACAAATAATTGACGGTTATCTGGACGACTTAAACTGGTATCACGACCTGACGGCCAAACAAACCGTCCAGAGTATTTTTTTCGGCGGCGGCACGCCCTCATTGATTGAACCGCAGTACATTGAAAAAGTAATTAATCATATTTTCAAACTCTGGCCGACAACAAAACAGGTGGAAATTTCACTTGAAGCGAACCCCAACACCAATCGCCCCAACCTCTTTGCCGACCTCCGACTGGCCGGCATCAACCGTCTGTCTTTAGGCATTCAGGCTTTGAACGACAAAGACCTTAAATTCCTCGGACGAACCCATAATTTAAGCCGGGCACTCCATGCCGTTGACGAAGTAACACGGCTGTTTGACAACCACTCTGCCGACCTGATTTACGCCCGGCCCGGACAAACCGCGGAAGCCTGGAAACAAGAACTGAACCAGATAAGCGAACTCGGCCTGAAACATCTCTCGCTCTACCAACTGACCATCGAAGAAGGCACCTTTTTTGCCCGCAAAGGCATCAAACCGATGGATGATGAACCGGCAGCCGAACTCTATGCGCTGACACAGGAATTTTTGGCAACAAAAGGCTATCCGCAATATGAAGTTTCCAACTTTGCCCACCCCGGTTATGAATCAATCCATAATCTGGCCTATTGGCGCGGACAAAACTATCTCGGGATTGGCCCCACCGCCCACGGACGCATCAAAACAACCGATAAAATTTATGCCTCGACCCACCATCGGCAACTGGAAGAACTGACCCCGCAGGAACGGGCGGAAGAATTGATTATTATGGGATTGCGCATCCGTGAAGGAATCAACAAAGAAAACTTCCGCCGCCAATGCGGATTGGAACTGACCGGCTTTGTCAATGACAAAGCCAGACAAAGCTTAATCCGGCAAAAACTTCTGTTTGAAGACAAGCACAGTCTGCGCACCGCCAACCGGGGTTTTTTGCTTCTCAACAAAATCATCGAAGAACTCTGCCGTTAGTCAATCACTCCGTAATTACCATTCACCAGCAGCAAAAGCAGAAAAAGAAAAAAAATCATCGAAAAACCGGCCTTAACCGAAATATTGTCCGGAACTTTACGATACCTGTTCAGCACAAAAACAAAAATCGGCGACGTCAGCAGCAAAGCAATCACATATCCCGGATTGGGCGCAATCCGCAAAGCCAGTGTTTTGGCCGTAATCAGAGCCCAACTGAAACTGACGACATACAAACCGGCCTTAACCAGTTTCCATTCAAAAACGTTTTTGAAAAAGCCCTTTAAACCGGGTTTAACCGTTTTGGCATACCAATAACTGTTATAACAGCCGCTGACAAACGTTGCCACGGTCAGATAATAGGCCACACCCTGCCAGGCGTTTGAACCGTGCAGGGCAATTTCTTTGGTAATAATGCTCATTCCCGCAAAAGCAAAAACAACCGGAAACATATACCAAACCAACGCTTTGGAAACCGGCGACTGCACCATTTGCCAATAGCTCACCGTAAACCCGAACAAAACTAAGATTAGGCTCATAAACACCGTTGCGTTCTGCAATAAACCCCAAAACAAATGCGGGGTCAAAAACCACCAGAAAATCGTTGTAATCAGCGCCGACAAAGCCATAACCCGGGAAGTCGGCCCTGCTCCGTAATCTGCCGAAGCAAAAAACAGATGTGAATCATATACGCCGATTAAAAAACCTTGAAAAATCAGCAGAAAATAATAATAAGCATCATCGGGAACCGGCAGAAAAAACAAAAACGGCAGAAAGAAAAAAGATATTCCGAACCCGCGCCAGATTCCCAGCAAATAACCGTTAAACTTATAATGCTGGTTCACCAGCGTATATAACGCCGTAAAAAAACCGTAAATCAGGCCGTCGATAATCCAAAGCATTGAATATTCTCCTACCCGGCCTATATATGCTCCGACAGAAACAATTAAAGGGAACAGGCATAAAAAAAGCGCCCTGTTCTGACATGGGCGCTTTGAAAGCCGTTCGGCTTACAGATGGGAATTCAGCCAGCTGACCAAAGAAGCCTGAGAATTCAAACCGACTTTGGTGTCAATCTGCTTGCCGTCTTTAAACAGGAACATAGTCGGAATACTGCGAATACCATATTGGGCAGCCGTGTTCGGAGATTCATCGACATTCATTTTGCAGATTTCGACTTTGTCTCCCATCTCTTTGGAAACTTCTTCCAAAATCGGGCCGAGCTGACGGCAGGGGCCGCACCATTCCGCCCAAAAATCCACCAGAACCAAACCGTTGGCTTTTAGTACTTCAGTTTCAAACTGGCTGTCCGAAATTTGTTTCATAGCTTTTCCTTTCCTAATTATAAACAAGTGTCATCAGATGTATCTAATATAATTGAAATTTTTATTTATTAAAGACTTATTATCTAAAAAACTCACTCAATCTGCATAATCTGCGCCGTATCCGTCCACAAGATATAGCTTTGCACCTGTTTTGCCGGATAAATGCGAGCCAGCAAGTCCCGGTAGGCCCGCAGCTGTTTGACATAAACCGGAGGCACGTCAGCCGGCGTTTTGGCGGCCGGTCGATTCGTTTTAAAATCAACAATCATAACCTTGTTTTCCGTCACCACCAAACGGTCAACCTGCGCGGAAATAATTTTGCCGTCCGCCTCGCCGATAACCGGAACTTCAGCCTTCGATCCCGGACCGAACAACGAACCGAATTGCGGATTATTCAGCAGCGTCAAAATCTCTTCGCGGATTCGCCCGGCCTGCGCCGACGTCAGTTCCGGCGCATTTTTCCGTAAAAACTCATCAATAATCTGCGCCTTATCGGCAGAATGAACATCCGGCATAAACTGAAGCAGCTTATGAATAATCCGTCCGCGGCGGTAACGGTTTGAACCGTCTTCGCCGATGGGAGACACCAGAGCCACATCGTTGTCATCTTCATCCGGCCGCGACGGCGTATAAGGTTTTGCCAGAGGATTTTCTTCTGCGGCCGGCTGCGTCAGCCACGGAAAATCCGGCCGTGTCAGTTCTTTGGTAACACCTGTCTGTACCGCGACAACATCCAGTTCCTGCGGCGTTTCGTACACAACTTTTTCAGTTTCGTCCGTCTGCCCGATAGCCGACAGACTGCGTTTGCAAATACCGTACCATGATTCGTCTTTAACCGCTGTTCCTTTACGGTAACCACAAATACAAAGCCGATCTTCCGCACGGGTCAAAGCCACATACAACAGCCGCTTATATTCCTCATTGGCACGGATGATTTCTTCGTCTTTAATCCGATTGCAGTTCTTGTCATAATCCCCCGAAGAAAGCGGATAATAAAACAAATCATCCCACAACAGGCCGCTTTCTTTCCGCACATTTACCATTCGCACCGTATCCGGCAGAATAACTATCGGTGCCTGCAAACCTTTGGAACCGTGAACCGTCATAATCCGCACCGCATCGGCCTCGCTTTGCTCCAGCTCGCGCTTTATTTCGACCTCGTCGCCGGCAATCCACTGCACAAACCCCTGCAAACTCGGTATATGTTCTTGCTCATAAGCCAGCGTCAAATTAACAAACTCGTCCAGCCCGTCTTCAACCTCCAGCCCCATACGCTCGACAAATTTCTTACGGCCGCCCTGCTTGTTGAGCACATAGCCGTATAGCTCAAACGGACGTACATAATCCGCCATATCCAACAGTTCCCGCAGTTGCAGATACGTCCGGCGGTAATCCGGGTTATCGCACAGTCTGGTCCAAACCGAAACCCCGCCGCGATTATAACATAGCACAAACAAATCATCGTCATTCAAACCGAACAACGGCGATTTCAAAACCGTCGCCAAGGTCAAATCATCGGTCGGCAACAGCAGAAACTGGCCCAGTGCCACCAAATCCTGCACCGCAATTTGTTCCAGCAGCCTGATTTTATCCACCCCCGAAACGTTAACTCCGGCGTTTTTGCATTCACGCACCATCTCCTCAACAAAGCTGTTGCGCCGCTGTACCAAAATCATATAGTCGCGGTAGCGCACCGGCCGGTTCTGCGAAACCAGAATATCCCCGCGCGAGACCTGCTCTTTAATTTTGGCGGCAATCATCTTGGCCAGTCGCGATGAGGTCGATTCCCCCGGCACGCGCTCCACCGGCGGCCGCCACATATCGGGATTTTCGCCTTCCTGCGGCTCGACCAGAGGCCAGAGTTCCACCCGTCCGCCGTCTCCCAGACGAAACGGAATATGCGTTATGTCTTCACCTTCCAGAACCACGCCCTGCTTGGCATACTCATCGCCAAAAACCGTATTCACGCTGTCCAGCACCGTTGCCGTTGAACGGAAAGAAACTTCAAGTTTCACTTCATCAAAATTTGAAACCTTTGCCGCAAAATACCGCCGCATATTTTCAAATTCCCGCGGATCGGCCCCCTGAAAACTGTAAATCGACTGTTTGCGGTCACCCACGGCAAAAACCGTCCGTACTTTGTCTGCGGCCCCCAATCCGTTAAAAAACTCCTCCGTCACCGCTTTGACAATTGCCCATTGGTTGGGCGAAGTGTCTTGTGCTTCGTCAATCAACACATGATCAATACCGCCGTCCAGCTTATAAAGCACCCAATCGGCCACGCTTTTGTTTTCCAACAAATCTCTGGTTAAAACAATCAAATCTTCATAATCCATTTTGGAATGGATTTTTTTATAACGGTTATAACCGCCGATAAGTTCCTCCGCCAAACTCAGAACCGCCGCCGTCGAAGCAAAAACCCGCAGACCGGCAGCTTTGCTTTCCAACTCCGACAAATTTTCCGCTTCGCGGTAAAAAATCTCCTCCAGCCGCGGACAGGCGGTCAAGGCTCCTTTGCTGCCGGCCTTGGCTTTGGGTTTTCCTTCCTTGGTTAAAAACAGCTTTTGAAAAGTTTCAAACTCCTCTGCCGGAAACTCTCTCTCCGCCAGTCCGGCCAAAACCTCTGCATTTTTAACATCGGTTGCAGCCCCTTTAAACCAGGCCTCACGCAGCTCTTTCAAATCAGTCCGGTTAAGACCGGCCATATATCGTTGCCGCAAAGACGATTCGCTGTCATCCGGATTAACTTCCAGCCGTGCTGCCAAGGCGGCCCGCAGAGCCAACTCGTCGGGATACGCCGATAAAAGTTTGCTGATTTTGTTCCGGTTAGCGGCAATTGTCTCCATAATCTGGGGAAATTTGAATTCGCTCACCTGCCGGGTCAGAAAAGCCAAAGCCTGCCCGACTGCACTCTCCGGTTCATCTTCAATTTTTTGCAACAGTTTTTTCTGAATATCTGCCAAAGCCTCGGAAGCCGTGCGGTCGTCCATCACCTCAAAATACGGCGAAATTCTTGCCTCTAAAGGAAATCTTTTTAAAATTTCCTGACAAAAACTGTGTATGGTCTGAATTTTCATTCCTCCCGGCGTATCCAGCAAAACTGCAAACAACTGCCTTGCCGTCGCTTCCAGTTTTATATATGCTTCCCGGCTGTCCGGCAGATTTCCCAACAATGCTGAAAGCTCTTTATGAAGTGTCTCGTCATCAGCAACTGCCCAGCGGCTGAGCCGCCCGGCAATGCGTGAACTCATTTCCACCGCCGCCGCTTTGGTATAGGTCAAACAAAGAATTTTTGACGGCGCTACACCGCTCAGCAGCAACCGCAGAACCCTGTCAGACAACACCTTGGTTTTGCCGGTTCCCGCCGATGCTTCCACCCAGACGGATTTAAGCGGATTCGCCGCCCGCCGCTGCTGCGCGGTCGCTAATTTTCCCCGCTCTTTTCGTGCCGCGGAAATATCTTCGCCGTTCATCATAACAACTCCTGAAATTGAAGTGAAACCACACGGAGCACAGAAGCGGAGCGGACATAGCAGTATGTGAGCATTTGAGCACCGGATAATGTCTCCGGGTCTTCAATAAAACTATTCTTCCTCAACAACGGACCACTCCTTCACCCTCGCCAACTGTTCATAATCCGAATATTTCGGCGCATAACGCGGATTGGGCTTGCTTATATAGGCGGTATCGGGAAAATCAAATAATGTCGCCAGCTCCCGCAGATTTTTCAAATTGGTGTTCAAAATATCGTCCACCTCTTCGTCCAACCGCGTTTCTTTGCGCCCGAGCTGCCAATAAATCAGGGCGGCAACCTCTTTCGCCGGAATACCGTCAAAACCGCCTTCCCGGGCAATCAAAGCTTCTATCGGCAACTGCGGCGCATAACCGGCGCGCACTTCTTTCGGACTGCGAGCTTCTCCGGTTTTATAATCAATGATATTAATCCGCCCGTCGGCAGTTTCATCTACCCGGTCGGCTTTGGCCGTAATGGTAAAAGGACCGGCCGGCGCTTCAAAACGGAAACGCCCCTGAACCTCGTTATGCACTTCACGGACCGACGGACGATAATCGTTTTCCGCCGTAACCAGCCAGTCAACCGTCTTTTCAAAATGAGGCCACCAGAAAGCTCTGGTTTCGGCGGCAATTTCGTTTTCCGCAAAATAAGCCCGTCCCAAAGCCAGCAGTTCTTCCTTGGCATTTGGCGGAAACTGACGGTTATATTTGCGGTTAAACTGCTCTAAAACCGCATGGATAATCGTACCGTAATCGGCAAAGGTAACCTCTTGTTCCAAATCGTCCAGCTTTTTCAGCCGCAAAATGTATTTGGCAAAAATAATATACGGGTCACGCATCCAGTATTCCACCGCACTGGCCGACAACTCCCGCGGCCGGGCGCTCACTGGAGGTTTCGGCGCCGGCGGCAGCAAACGGGTAAACGTCTCGCTGCGGTCAAGAAATCTCGCCCAGCTGCGAAAAACAACATCCTCCAAATTTTCAATCGGAATATTCAGTGCCTTCAGAACCGTTTCCAAACGCATCCACCAGCGGGACTTGACCATCGGCGTCCCCGCCACTCTTTCCGCCCGGGTCAGATAAACCTCTTCATTCGCCAGCAGCTGGCTGAAATCATAAGCCCCGACCCCGACCGTCCGCTCCGGCAGAGGAAAACCGAATTCCCGCTTCATCGGCCGCGACATCCAGGGATCGGCCGTTACGGCCTGCGGCCAGATGTTTTCATTCACTTCGCCGATAATAACCCGGTCAAAATGCACCAGACGGGCTTCTATCGGCCCCAAAATGCTCAGGCGCGGATGGGTGCCGTATTTCGGACGAACCGTTACCCCGGCCATCAATGCCTCCAGCAAACCGCGATATTCACCGCCGCTGATCTCTCCCAAAACGCCGGCTTCGGCATACAAATCGGCAATAAAAGCGGCAGCTGCTTCTCCGGCATCGCCTTTCCACAAAACCTGAGCTCCGTCTTTCCCCGGAACCGCAGCCAAAACTTCCGCCGTTTTAATATGCAGCGCCAATAAATTCTTAAAATCAACCGCCGGCTGCCGCAAAGCTTCCGCCAAATCACGCATGGCCTCTTTAAACCGCAGGACAAAAGCGGTCAGGGTTTCATCCTCTTTGCCGCTGCGCAAAACTTTCTTCTCATACTCGCGGGCCGCTTTGCGCACCAGAAACCCGTCTTCTCCCAAACAGGTCAGCGGATGTTTGAGCAAACTCAGAAAAGCAACCGGACGAAACTCTTCTTCACAAGCCTGAACCGTCAGCCGCAGAAAAATGCCCAGCGGTGTCAAGGCCAGCGGCTTACCGGCGGAATCATCCACTTTCAGGTTCCAGCGTTCCAATTCGGCAGCTACCCGCCGCGCCAGATTTCTGTCCCCGGTAACCAATGCCGCCGTTTTTTCCGGCGTTTCAACCGCCTCTCGCAGCAACAGAGCAATGGTCAGAGCTTCCTCCCGCATATCGGCACAGTTAACCAGCGTTATACCGTCTGCCGCCTCATGCCTGATTTTCTTCCCTGCAATATCCCGCCATTTTTCGGTAGTGGCCGCCGGACGCATAACCTCGCTGATTAAAACTTCCCGGCCGAAATTTTCCGGTGCCTGCAAATCGGGAATATCTTCCCGTCGAACTGTCAGATAATCCAACAGTTCTTTCAATTCGTGCTGCGGATGCGTCTCATCAATTTTTTCCCAGTCCTCGTCTTCCAGAAACTTGTCGATTCCCGCCAGATAAAGCTCTCCTTTTTCCAGACTAAGCACCGTTTTAACCAGTTCTTTCATCAGCGGAAAGGCAGCCGTCGTTCCGGCTGCGACAATTCGTTTGACCGGCGGATTCTGCCGCCACAAATCAATCTGCGCCCGCAGCAGACGGTTACGCCGGTCACTGGCGTCAATCAATTGCCGTTCGGCCAAAATCTGCGGCCAATATTCGGTAATAATCTGCAAAAATTTGAGCGTTTCCTGCCAATGAACGGCATATTCTTCCGGCACCAAATCTGTCAGCCGGTCAAACGAAAGGCCCTGATTGTGAACCGTATCAATCAGATTAGCCAGTTCCTGCGCCAGATAGCAGGCCTGATTCGCCGCCAGTTTTTCAATACCGTATTCTATCGGTTTGGCCATAATGATTTTGGTGAACAGCAACAGCCTCTCCGCCCGGCTGATAGCCGGTGCCAGCGTTGCCAAAGCGGAAGACTGGTCAAATCCGGTCAGAAACAGCTCGTCTTCTTCCACGTCGCCGATAGGCAGCATCTGCGGCAGCAGTGTCGGCGCCAACCCCTGCAAACGCACAAAAGCGTCTTTCAGCGCCTTAACCGCCCGGCGGTTCGGCAGCAGAAAAAGAACATCCGTCAGCTCCAGTTCCCGGCCGCGGTACTCTCTCAGAAAATGCCCGGCCAGAACTTCGGCAAAAGCACAACCCGCCGGAATATTGTAAATTTTATCAGTCATGGCTGAGAGTTTAAAACAGCCAGTTTAATAGTCAACAAAAACCTCACCCTTTTATTTGTTAGCAGAAACGTTTTTAGGGGTTGTCTTCTCGGCCGAAAAATGTTATGAAAGACAAAAATCATCAAAATACGGAAAGACATGTCAGCAGTAAACAACTATGAAAAGGCTTACCTGCCTTCGCGCATCACCGCGGTCAGGATTGCCAACGGCTATTTGCAGGAACGGATTTACCACGGTTCCAACCAGCGGATTATCTTTGAACACGGAATTCATGTGTTTAACGTTGCCAAAATTGCCGAGAACATCGCCCGCCAAACAGGAAAGCTCAACCCCGACATTGCTTATGTTCTCGGGCTTCTGCACGACATTGGACGAATTAAAGACGAAACCGTCACCAAAGTTCCGCACAGTATTGAAGGCTACAATTACCTGCGTAAAATCGGTTTTCCCGATGCCGCGCCGATTTGCATTACCCATAATTTTATCGACCCGGACATTAAAGCCGAAGACTTCCCCACTTATGATGAAAAATCTTTTGCCTTTGCCCGCGGTTTTCTCAAAAAAGTCCGCTACAACGATTATGACCGCCTGATTCAGCTGGCCGACCTGTTCTCCCGCGGCAAAGAAATTCTCAGCATCCGCCAGCGACTGGACAAGAACAAACAGTTCTATCACATCAAAAACCTGTCTTACGAAGACAAGGCGTTTAACCTGCGCGATTATTTTAACCGCAAATATAATCTTGATGTGGAACAGATTGTTGCCGACACGTTTAATATGCACAAACACGCGCACAAATCCGATGACCGTGCCGTCTTTCTTATTCTGCCGCCGGCACCGAACCTCATCAACGCCCGCAAACGCTCAATTATTTAAACAGCGGATTCTGACTGAAATAATCTTCGGCAACCTTGGTCGATTCCGGCGTTCCGACATGAAACCATTTGCCCTTATGCAGATAATATCCCAAACGGTGAGCTTTTTCTAACCGGTCAAAAATATCTATCAGCCAGTAACGGCCTTCCGGTTCATTGTCAAACACCCGCGGATGCACAATCAAAACCCCGCCGTATAAATAAGCCGCATGAACCTCTTTGCTGCGCCGCCGAACCGGATAGCCCTCGGCATCAATGTCATAATCGCCGTTTGTCATCGTATGATAAGAATTTTCCAAGGGCAGCAGCATCAGCATAATGTCGTATTTGTCATCATCCCAGGCATCCGTCATTTCTTTTATCAAATTTCCGCCCTCGGCTTCGGTCCACAGCGCGTCACTGTTCACAACCACAAACGGCTCACGCTTCATTTTCGGCAAAGCATGTTTAATTCCGCCGCCGGTTTCCAAGGCTTCTTCCTCTTCCGAAAAAATAAAATTCAGTTCCCTGTTGCCGGCCAGATGAGCTTTAATCATATCGCCCTTGTAACACAAATTAACCACACAGTCTTTTATCCCGGCATCGGCCAAACGGCGAATATTGTAATCTATCAGACTTTTTCCGGCAACTTCGACCAACGGTTTGGGTCTGTCGTCCGTCAGCTGCAACATTCTTTTTCCTCGTCCGGCAGCCAAAATAAAAGCTTGCGTAATTTTGGTCATCTCACTTCTTCCTTTAAAATAAAAACGGAGAGCGTTCCCGCTCTCCTTGCTTTTTACGCCTAATTGGCAAAAATTTCTTTAACAAATTTTTCCAAAGCCCGGCCGCGGTGCGATATTTTATCTTTTTCCGCCGCCTCCATCTGGGCAAAAGTTCGGCCGTCTCCCTCATCGGGAACAAAAACCGCATCAAAGCCGAAACCGTTGCTGCCGGCTTTGGCTTCGGCAATTTTCCCGTCAACAAAACCTTTGAAAACAGCCGCTCCTTCCGGATTCTCGGGCAAAGCCAGCGCCAGACAACAAGAAAAATGAGCCTTGCGCCCGCGGGAAGAATTTTTTGCCAAAACATCTTTCAGTTCCGCCAAAAGTTTATCCATGCCCTTGTCAAAATCGCGGTTCGGCGCATAACGTGCGGTAAAAACTCCCGGCCGCCCGTCCAGTGCATCGACACACAAACCGGAATCGTCCGCCAGACAAGGCAGTCCCGATAGTTTGGCCAAAGCACAGGCTTTCAGCCTGGCATTTCCTTCAAAAGTCGTCGCCGTTTCTTCAACATCAGGCAAACCAAGTTCCCCCGCCGAAACCACTTCCACCCCGTAAGGCATCAGCATTTCACGGATTTCACCGACTTTTCCCTGATTGTGCGAAGCAATCACTAATTTTTTGATTTCCATAACTTCTGCTCTTTTTAATTTGACATCTAATATTTTAATAATGGTTTTCTCACCTTCAAAATATCAGAAACTTTTCGTTTGTAAAGAACTGTTATTTCCCCAAAGCTTCATGCTGCTTGGCAATCAGCTCCCGAATTCCCTTCCGGGCCAAAGAAAGAAGCTCGTTAAAATCGGATTCTTCAAACGGGTTTCCTTCGGCCGTTCCCTGAATTTCAACAATTTTGCCGCTTTCGGTCAGCACAAAATTCATATCCGCCTGCGCATTGGAATCTTCGATATAATCAACATCGGCCACTTTGCAGCCTTCGTGAATGGCGCAGGAAACCGCTGCAACATGCTCTTTTATCGGATTTTCCTTAATTTTTTTCATCGCCAAAAGCTTATCCATTGCCAGCGACAAAGCAACGAACCCCCCGGTAATCGATGCTGTCCGGGTTCCTCCGTCGGCCTGAATTACATCACAGTCCACACACAAGGAAATGTCTTTCATTTTGGTCAAATCAACCACCGCACGCAAAGAACGCCCGATAAGACGCTGAATTTCCTGTGTCCTGCCGGAAGGCTTTTTCAGTTCACGGGGAACTCTGACTTGCGTTGCCCGCGGCAGCATACCATACTCGGCAGTAATCCAGCCCCGGTTTTGCCCCCTCAGCCAGGCCGGAACTTTTTCTTCCATGCTCACGGTGCAAACCACATGCGTGTTGCCGCACTTAATCAAACAGGAACCCTCGGCATAAGGATTAAAATTCGGAATAATCTCAATCTGACGGATTTCATCATTTTCACGTCCGGAATGTCTCATCATTATCTCTCTTTTCAGTTATAAATTTATATTGCTCCGGTTGCCGGCCAGACAAATTTTTACAGATGACCGAAACGCAGCAGATTGTAATACTTATACAGCGACCCGTCTTCCACGTCCCAGCCAAAGTTCTTAATCATGGCATTTTTTTTCATTTCGGTAATTGTTTGCGGATTATTATAAAACGTATCCAAAACTTTTTGCAGAGTTTCGGCATAAGCGTTGACATTGTTCTTCAGCCGTTTGGCTGTCAGATTATTGCCGTAAACCCGCCGC
>UMFV01013936.1_pt1 | contig 16903 bp, 18 predicted proteins | sample 1965101 | NCBI WGS metagenome assembly UMFV01 (sample SAMEA4836055, study PRJEB28245) | human gut metagenome | biome: gut microbiome; material: fecal sample | place: Denmark | collected 2008 | reverse complement strand
ACTCGGGCCGGTTACGCCGAGCGACTATTGTCAGATGAACGGCGTCAAGTATTACAATAATTGCAAGACCTGTGAAAACAAATGCAAACTGGACAGCTGTCCGGTGGGGAATATTTGTGAGTATGAAGACTGTTCACAGAAATATTGCACCATCGGCTGTGCTACCGGTTATAAAGATTTGGATAATTATTGGTGCAATGGCGCTTTAAGATGTTGGGTTAAATAACAAAAGGAGAAAGAAAATGAAAAAGAATGGTGTGAAAATTGCAGGAGCGATGTTATCTTTATTGATAGCTTTCTCCTCAGCGAGTGTTCAAGCTCAGTCTTGTGCTCAATCTCCCTCTTGTGAAAGTTTAGGGTATAATTTGACTTCTACATCGGAATGTATCGGAACGGCTCTTAAATGTCCTTTTGACAATAGGTATAATTGTGTGACGGCGAATGATGTCATTAATAAAATGGGGCCGGATTATACAAGAAGAAAGCGTTTGAATCGTGGAATAGGAAGTCACGCAAGAGATCCGATTACAATTGGGCGTGATGAGAATACGTCATCTTGCGGTTGGGTTTATGTTAGCGGAGGAACAAATGCAGATACAGGAGAACCTGTTTCCAGGTTAACACTCAATGGCACGGATTATGAATATGGCGATCACTATACTCCTCTGTTTTTTGTTAAAGGAGGGGATGTTGTGCAGGGAAGTACTGTTCAAAAAATTTATTTTATGCCGTGTAAGGGATATTAGAAAGATAATTTAATATGACAGCCCCTCAATTTAAGGATGATTTTCATTCTATTGAGGGGTTTCTATTTGTTCACAGGCATAATATCCCATGCAATTGTCGGCGCTGGGTTTCATGTGGGCGGCGATGCAGTCTTCGGCCAGATATTGATATTTGGCCAGGCAACACCCAGCATAATAGCTGCTGTCATAAGGGCATTCGCCGATCGGGCGGTATCCGGACGGACAGCCGCGGCGGGCAAAACCGGAATTCTGACATTGTACGGCGGGATCAAGATCATAACTCGGCTCTTCGTAAGTGTAGTCGTTTCCGTTGCTGTTGCCGGATACGGCTACGTCGGAGTTGCTGGAATCGCTGACGATTGAACGCACGCCGGCAAAGCTTTCCGAAGTTATGACCCCTAAGGCTAAGAAAATTGCGGTTATTAATTTAATCATGGTTAAATTCCCGAATTATTGTGTTTGTTCCGAATTTAGCACGGCAGAAGTTAGTTTTTGGTAAACGCTCAGGAAATTAACGGCTTCCCGGAAGATACCGGAGAAGCCGTTAAGGAGAAAGAAATTTTATTGATTCTGCAAAGAGTGGCGCAGTATCTCATCTTTTTTACGGAGTTTCTCCCGTTTTAACTCTTCTATTCTGATCAGATTTTTCCAGATGTGGCTCTCTTCTTCGCGGATTATGGCGTCAAGACGCGCATGCTCGGCACGAAGGTTTTCAACGGTGGTGTTTGTCTCCATGAGACCCTCCTTATGTGATGGATATAGTTTATTATAATATAGGATTAATTATTTTTCCAGCAGTTTAAAGGAGGTTAGCGAAAATATTTATCTGTATGAGTTTTGCGTGCGCCACAAAACTAACCTCGTTTCGGCCCAAAATATTGCAGGCAGCCGTTGCGGTTAGCCGTCTCGGGCTCACAACAATGTTGATTCACCGTAAAAAAAACCTCCGTAAAGGAGGTCTTTTTATGGTGCACCAGAGTTGATGAATTGCTGAACTCTATCATTACGGAAACATCCACTATAAATGACTCTATAACACATTTTTCAAAATAAGCAAAACGTCATTTTATTTAATCTTCTTATTTGGAGTTGTTTTAAAATTTTATTGGTTTAGAATAACGCAATATAAAAAATTGCATAGCGAGGGGAAATGATAGATATGGAAACAAAAGAAAAGGAAGCTCCTGTAAAAGAAACCAGCCAAATTAGCAACGATATATCTAAATGTGTTTCTTTTTTTATTTTAGCCATTATATGGATTTTTACTGGTTGCCTAATTTACTTTTGCTTAAATTTTATTTCTAAATGTTATTTAGATAAAAATGTTAAATTAGTTCTCACGCCTTTTATATTTATGAGCGTATCTTTTGTGGCCTCATTGATAGCAACGGACAGTATAATTAAAACTATAAAATATAATTATAGAGCAAAAGAAACTGTTATCGGAAATTTAATACAGTCACTGTTGTTAGCAGGATTGGCCGCTTTCACGTGGTGGAGCAGTAAATAATAGCCATTAAGAATGTATCAATTTAATTTGGTATTAGTTAGATTTTATTGCGTAAGAAGGCTTTTAGAAATCAAGACTGTTCATATCTAATAAGAAATCTTTTAAGCCGATGAAACCAATTCCATTATCATCGTGATAGGGTTTGATATTGTCCTTAACGATAATAATTTTCTTAAACGAATCGGCAATTTTAAGCAATGGCCTTTCTTCTTGGGCTTTCTTTTCTTCGGTAGGCATTATCAGAGCTGATTGAATGTAATATTTTTTGCTGCCTTTACTTGCTACAAAATCAACTTCAATCTTTTTCTCTGTGTATCCTGTTCCATTTTTTTCTAAAATTCCGATTTCACCAACATCTACTTCATAGCCTCTGATATTCAGTTCATTATAGATAATATTTTCCATAATGTGTGTTTCTTCCTGTTGGCGAAAATTAAGTCTGGCATTTCGCAATCCAATATCGGTGAAATAGTATTTTGAGGGCGTGCTGATATATTTTTTGCCTTTTATATCATATCGTAAAACTTTGTTGATAATGAACGAATCCTGCAAGTAGTCCAAATACTGCTTAATTGTGGGCAGGGAAATATCAATATGTTTCACACTATTAAAAGTGCTGACTAATTTTTGAGGATTAGTTAAACAGCCAATTCCAGAAGCAAGGACATTTACCAATTCTTCCAGTTCGTCATTGTTTTTAATTTTATTTCGTTCTTCAATATCCCTGATATAGGTTTCTTTGAATAAATCTTGTAAATATTTGGCTTTTTCTTCATCTGTTTTTTTTGATAATATTAAAGGCATTCCACCATAGGTATAATATTCTCGCCAAGCATCGCTCCAATCTCCACCGACAGCAGAATAGAATTCGGCAAAACTGAATGGATAGACTCTGATTTCATCTCCTCTGCCACGGAATTCTGTTACAACATCAGAAGAAAGGAACTTTGAATTGCTGCCTGTTACATAAACATCTAAATTTTTAATATGCAGAAACCCATTTAAAACATCTTCAAAGCTATCCATCATTTGCACTTCATCAAGTAACAGATAATACATTTCATCATCTTTTATGCTGGATTTGACATACTGATAGCAATTATCAGGATTGCGATATTGTTTTTTTTCATAATCATCAAGGGCTATATGAATAATATGGTCTTCTTTAACACCTTCTGCCAACAAGTGCTTTCTGAATAATTCGGAAAGCAGATAAGATTTGCCACATCTTCTGATGCCGCTGATAATTTTAATCAGTCCATTGTGTTTATGGGATATTAATTGGTTTAAATAATATTCTCTTTTTACTTCCATATTATCCTCTCATTTTAGAAAATTACCAATATTAGACATTTTCTAAAATAGAATATAGTATCAGAAGATGCAAAAATCAATTTCTATTTTAGATTTTTGCCAATATTGGGTGTTTTCTAAAATTGGCATTGGGTAACAAGATAAAGTATTTGTTGACTTATTTTGAAGTGTTATTTATATTATCTATAAATCTGTGTGAATTTTAAGCAAAGAATGGTGATTACATGCTGATAAACTTCAAGTTTAGTAATTATAAAAGCTTTAAAGATGAGGCTGAATTTTCAATGGAACCATTAACTAATAATGGTTCCATTAGCAATGCTATTGAAACTGGCTATAAAAAAGCACCTTGTGTTTATAGAACATCAGCAATTTTTGGAGCTAATGCTTCTGGTAAGTCTAATTTCATTGAAGCAATGCTTTTTTTTAGAATGCTAGTTATTAGGACTTATAGAAATTCAACCACATCTAAATTCAATATACCCATATATAAATTAGCGGCAAATAAAGAAAATACTACTTTTGAAGTAGAATTTTTAAAAAATGGTTATGTGTATAAATATTTTGTTGAATTAAATAACGATTCTATCGTTAAAGAAGAAGCATATTATAATGAAACCTCTGGCGAGGGGAGAGAAAAATGCCTGTTTAGAAGAACAAGCAAAGATTTTAATAGTCCTTATGGTATTGATAAGAATCTTGCAATGCAAACAATTAATACAAGATTATTAATTGGTGATTTGATTAATAATAAAAATTATCAGGATAAATTTGTATCAGCTATTTATAATTGGTTTGCAGAAGATTTATTAACTTTGTTTAATATTTCTATTATGGCATATACTGCCAATATTGATGAAACTAATATAAATAGAGTTTCTAAATTTTTAAATAAAGCAGATATTGATATTGTCAATTTTGTTATCAAAGATGGTAAAACCTATGCTATTCAGAAAGATGAAAATAATAATGATGTTCTTTTTGATTTCAGTAAGGAAACTTCGTTAGGAACCAAAACTCTCATTGCTGTATCAAGATTTGTTGATGATGCTTTGACAAATGGAAAAGTTTTGTTTGTTGATGAATTAGACACAGCTTTACACCCTCATTTGGTTAAATATTTGGTTGAACTGTTTAATAATCCAGAAACGAATCCGAAAGGAGCACAGCTTATCTTCACTTCTCACGCTCACTATTTGATGGATGGAGAGCATCTGACCAGAGACCAAATTTGGTTTGTATCCAAGGAAAATGGTTATTCCAGCGATTTATATTCTTTGAGTGATTTCAAACAAATCAAAAGAAAAAAAGGTGCTTTTTACAATGAATATATGTATGGCATCTTTGGGGCTATTCCCAACATCAATGGAGACTAAACGATGGCAAGGACACAAAGGAATAAACAATTACGCCCCTTACATCTGTTTATTTGTGAGGACAGCAAATCTTCAAAATACTATATGCAGGGATTGGGAAGAGCCAAAGGTATTAATATTAAAGCCGAAGAAGCAGATGGGACAAGCCCTGAAAATGTTTTAAGAAGTGCAAAAGAGAAATTAAATTCTTTTACAGATAAGGGATTTGTGCAGATTTATTGTCTTTTTGATAAAGATGATTGTGAGGATGAAAAATTTAAGAAAGTTGTTCAGCAATGTAGAAAAGCAGGTTTTGTAGATGCTGTTTCGGTTCCTTGTTATGAATATTGGCTTTTATTGCATTTTAAAAGAACTAACCAGCCGTTTAGAGATGCCAGAGAATGCTGTGAAACATTCCAATCCGAATATAATAAGAAGTTTCAAACCCAGTATACAGTTAAGCAATTGAAGGCAAAAACAGATATCAACGGAAATGCAGGAAGACGGGTTCTCTCTGGATGCACAATTGGACAGGTTGCGTAGGTATTGTGAAAGACACAATCTTGATATTATTCAAGAATATAATATTACGGAAAGTTCAACCAAAGGAAAGCGACCACAGTTTAATGAAATGCTAACCTTTGTCAAAAAGCAACGGGAAAAAATAGCTGTTGTCGTTGATGCTGTTGATAGGTTACAACGCTCTTTTAAAGAAACGCCTATTTTGAATGACTTGATTGAACGAGGAAAAATAGAACTGCACTTTTTAAGAGAGGCAATGGTTGTTAATGATAAGACCAAAAACACTCAAAAAGTGATGTGGGATATGTGCGTTCTAATGGCAAAATCCTATGTTGGTGCTCTTGCTGATAATGTTAAAAGGGCTGAAGAAAAAATGCTCAAAGAGGGGCTATTGCCTGGTCCTGCACCAATTGGTTATTTGAATATCAAAGATGAGAATGGAAAGAAGACCATTATTATTGACCCTGACCGAGGCTCATTGATTAAAAAATTATTTGAAGAATATGCAACAGGGCTGTTCTCAATGGATGAGCTGGTTAAAAAATCCAAAGGTTGGGGGTTAAGAAACCGTAAGAGTGGTAATCCAATTACCAAAGCTCAATTTGCAAATATTTTGCAGAATCCATTTTACTATGGAGTTATGTATTATAACAAAGAATATCATCCCCATTGTTATGAAAAACTTATTTCCAAGGAGTTGTTTGACAAGTGCACTGAAATAAGGACGGGAAAATTCAAACGAACTTCCAAGCATACCAAAGAACCCTACATTTTTCGGGGATTAGTTCGTTGCAAACATTGCGGCTGTTTGCTTTCTCCATATACAAAGAAGGATAAGTATGTCTATTTAAGACATACAGACCTAAAAAACTGCGAACATTGTAGTAATGTCAGTGAAAAAGTTCTATTGAAGGATGTTGAAAAATTTCTTTCATCAATCCATTTTGACAATGATTTGAAAGCAGCTTTGGCTATTCGCTTGAAAAAGCAGTATGAAGCAACCCACGGTAACACTTATTACCAATTGGAAAAGAATCGCAATGAACTGGCTGATGTTGAAGAGAATCAAAAGAAACTTTTAGATTTGCTGATTGCTGGAACAGTTCCTGCCGAAGTTTACCGTAGCAAAAATGCTGAATATGAAACAGCAAAAATTGAGCTTCAAGCAAAAATTGAGAAATTACAGACCCCAGATACCTCTGTTGAAAGGGCTATTGATAAGGTATTGAATTTCAGCCAAAATTCTTTTGCAATTTTCAAAAGTTCGCAAATTGAAGAAAAAAGGCGTATTTTAAATATCGTTTTTGCGAACTTTTTTATGGATGGAAAAAATCCTGTAATTTCAATGAGAAAAAACTTCAAGCTCCTATCAAAAATAGGAGCTTGTAAAGATTGGTGCCCTGGAGAAGACTCGAACTTCCACTGCCTGAGGCAACATGCACCTGAAGCATGCGCGTCTACCAATTTCGCCACCAGGGCTTCGATAACGGATATTCTTTTATCTCACTTCAAAATAAATTGCAAGCATTTATTTCAAAAAATTATCAAGATATCCATAAGAATCTAACAGCAGGTAGCTGCCGAGGCATAAGCGGTAGATGACAAACGGCAGAAAAGTTGACTTTTTCAGCCACCACATGATGATATAAATGGCCAATACGGAGGCGATGAAAGAATAGGTTATTCCGTCCATGGCGTAGATTATTTCAGCCATATTGCCTTGCTGGTAGAGTTCCCAGCCGACTAAGGCGCCGGCGCCGGCAATTGTGGGGATTGACAGCAGCATGGCAAATTTGGCGGCTTCCCGGCGTTCTAACCCGAGGAAACGTCCCATCGTGATGGTTATGCCGGAGCGGCTGGTGCCGGGAATAAGCGCCAAGCACTGGGCCAAGCCGATTAAAACGGCATCAAGCGCCGTCAGATGTTCGATTTTACGGATGGTCATACCGATTTTGTCGGCAATGAAAAGCACAATGCCGAAGCTGAGCATCGTCCAGCCGATGAGACGGGCGCTGCGCAGTTCGTCCGTGCCGTTTTCAACCAGAAACAATCCGGCGATAACGGCAGGAATCGTTCCGATAACAATCAGCCAGGCCAATTTGCTGCCGGGGTTTTTAAAGTTAGGGATAAAATAGGTTTTGGCAACGCCCTTAAGCATTTCCCAAATGGTTTCGGAAAAATAAATCATAACGGCGATGATTGATCCGACATGAACGGCAACATCAAAGGCCAATCCCTGGTCGGGAAAAGTTGTGAACTTGGAAAACAAAATCAGGTGGCCGGAGGAACTCACAGGCAAAAACTCTGTCAGCCCTTGCAGGGCGGACAATAACATTAAGTGCAAATCAGTCACGTTTATACTCTTTCTTTAATTCCGAAAACGTTGCAAATTCTTTTTTTCAGGGCAATCGGCGAAATCGGTTTGACCAGATATTCCCTGATGCCGAGGTTTTTGGCATCCAGAACGGTTTTTTCCTTGGTGTCAACGGTAATCATAATGATGGGGATACTGTTGACTTCGCTGGCCGGGTGCTGCCGGAATTCCTGCACCAGTTCAATGCCGCTTTTGTCCGGCATCTGCTGGTCAAGCAGGATAATGTCGATTTTGTAGCTGTTCAGCAGCTCAACGGCTTCTTTGGCCGTTGTTGCTTCTTTTATGGTTTTGATGCCGATTTGATAGAGGGCGTTCTTGATGAATGTTCTCGAGAACTTATCATCATCGACAATTAAGCAAGTCATCATTTCCAAGTCGTGTATTCTGTTTGTTATTGCCATAACCCGTAACCTCAGTTTTTACTGGACTCAGTTTATAGTATAAATGTTAATGCTTTATAAATCAAAACAAAATTTTTTATCACGCGGTTCAAGCAGCGAATCCGGCCGAAAACGGACGCCGTTGAGCGAGGCTCCCCAGTGGAGATGGGGGCCGGTGACACGTCCGGTTTTTCCCGACAGGGCGATAACATCTCCCTGCTTTACCTTGTCTCCCGCTTTGACATTGACTTTGTCGAGATGAGCGTAGATGGTGGAGAGGTTATGTCCGTGTTCCAAAACGACCATATTGCCGGAATAAAAATAAGGGCCGCCGGCAAGTGTGACGATACCGTCAGCCGCCGCTTTGACCGGCGTGCCGATCGGGCAGGCAATATCGGTTCCCTGATGAGGATTCATCTTTTTGCCGTTCATAATGCGCTGTCCGCCGAAATTGCCGCTGGTGCGCCCTTTCAGTGGGCGTATGAATTTCTTTTGCCAGTAAATATTCTCGGTTTGCCGGGTCAGTGCTTTGCGGACATCGGTACGTTCCCGGTCTATTGCTTTTTGATCGGCAGGTTTCGGCGTTACTTTACGCGGCTGGACTCCTTTCAGGTTTTGAATGTCCCACCGGGAGGGGGCAACGGTGAGAGAATAGTCCTGCGTTCTGCCGTCGCTGTAGGAAACGGTCAGTTTGGCGGAGGAGGCTTCATCGCGTCCGAAAGCAAAGATGAATTTTCCGTCAGGGGTAACCGGATATGATTTCCCGTTCAGTTCCACTTTGACGGCTCCCGGAGCGTAGGCCGTTAAAACTTCTCCTTGGGCACTTTTGCCGCAGAGGGTCAGGGCCTGGGCAGCGGCCGGTGCCAGAAATGTCAGGCTAAAGCAAATCGAATAAATCGCCTTGTAAATCATTTTTCTTTCCTATCGGTTTGGTTTTGAGTTTTCCGTCAATAAAGCTGATTTCCAAAGTCGGTGCCTGGCGGGCCTGTTCCAGATTATAGACGGTTTTGCCGCGGCCGGTTTTAACCCAGGCAAAACCGCGGGCCAGAACCGAATCCACTGAGACGGAATCCAGCCGCAATGACAGGCTTTTCAGGTTTTCGCTTTGTCTTTCAATAATGTTTTTGATGTAGTAAGGCCGCAGGCTGACGCGTTCAATCCGGTTAAGTTTGTTATTCAGCAGGTTTTTGAAAGACAGGTTCAGCCGCTCAATCCGATCATCAAGCTTTTGCCGGCTCTCCTGCAATATCTGCGACAGATTGGGAATGCCGCGTCCCAAGCCGGTTACCAGATTGCGCCGTTCGTTGAGGTAGTGTGTCATGCTGCTGAACATACGGCTTTGGATGGTGAGTATGCGGGCCTGCAGTTCTGCTCTGACCGGAACGGCAAATTCGGCAGCGCCGGTAGGGGTAGGAGCGCGCAGGTCAGACACATAGTCAATCAACATGGTGTCAGTTTCGTGGCCGACGGCGGAGATGAGCGGAATGCGGGAGTTATAGACTGCGCGGATGACTATTTCTTCATTGAACGGCCACAGGTCTTCCAGACTGCCGCCGCCGCGGGCGACAATCAAAACATCAGGGCGTTTGACCGGGCCGTCGGTCGGCAGGTTGTTCATTCCTTCAATGGCCGCGGCGATTTTTTCGGCGGCTCCTTCGCCCTGAACCGGTGCCGGCCAAAGTAAAATATGGCTGGGAAAACGATCGGTAACGCGATGAATAATATCACGGATGACGGCGCCGCTGGCCGAAGTGATGACGCCGATGGTGTCGGGCAGAAAAGGGATTTTTTGTTTATGTGCCTGGTCAAACAGTCCTTCGGCGGCAAATTTTTGTTTGCGTTCTTCCAGCAGTTTGAGCAGGGCGCCGGTGCCGGCGATTTCCAGGCTGTCAATGACCAGCTGGTAAGATGATTTGCCGGCAAAAGTGGTGATTTTCCCGGTGGCGATTACTTCAAGTCCGTCTTCGGGTTTGAAGGTCAGACGAGAGGCCACTCCTTTCCAGATGACGGCAGAGAGCAAAGCGTTTTCATCTTTCAGCGACAGGTACCAATGACCGGAATCAGCCCGCTTGCCGCCGAAAATCTCGCCTTTGACGCGGACGCGGTTAAAATTTGATTCGACGAATTTTTTTATTTCAAAAGAAATTTCGCTGACTGTGAATTCTTTTTCTGCCGGAGCAGCGGATAGTTGGGAGGGAATCGACCCGGCAAACAAATCTTCCATTTATTTAATCTCCAGCAGGTTTCGGGCAAAGTCACGGGCGTTGAATTCATCCAAATCGTCAATGCCTTCGCCGATGCCGATATAATGAATCGGAATGCCGGTTTCTTCGGCAACGGCTACAATAATTCCGCCTTTGGCCGTTCCGTCGAGTTTGGTTACGATCAAGCCGCTGACGTCAACCATTTCCTTGAATGTCTTTACCTGATTTAAGGCATTTTGCCCGGTGGTGGCATCTATGGTCAGCAAGGTGGCGTGCGGGGCGTCGGGAATAATTTTTTTGATGACTTTGACGATTTTTTTCAGCTCATCCATCAGTCCGGTTTTGTTTTGCAGGCGTCCGGCCGTATCGATAAATACAATATTATCGCCTTGTTTCAGGGCTTCTTTCAGTCCGTCGAAGCAAAGTGCCGCGGCATCACAGCCGTTGGGCCCCTTATAAACGCGGATATTGTTTCGCTGTCCCCAGATTTCAAGCTGTTCAACGGCGGCCGCGCGGAAAGTGTCAGCGGCAATGAGGCTGATTTGATGTTTGTCTTTCAATTTTGCGGCAAGTTTTCCGATTGTGGTGGTCTTGCCGGCTCCGTTGACCCCAACCATTAAAATAACATAAGGTTTTTCATTCGTGATGAGAAAGGGTTGTTCGCATGGGTTAAGAATCGTCTCGATGTCGTTGGCCAATTCGGTTTTTATTTCTTGCTCGTCGGCGTCTTTATTAAGACGGCGGGAGGCAAAAGAAGAGATGATTTTTTGCGCGGCTTTAACGCCTAAGTCTGATGTAATCAGCAAGTCTTCCAGTTCTTCAAGCGTTTGCGAATCGACTTTGCGTTTGATGAAAATATCGGTTATGCCTGAGGTGAGCCGGGTGGAGGTTTTTTTTAACCCAAAGCCTAATTTTTGAAACCAGTTACTCATCGTATTCTCCTTGTTCGCGCAGAATGCGGGCACGTTCTCTTCTGACCTCGACGGGAAGCTGTTTCATGGCTGCGGCCGGGGTTCCGGGACGTTCGGAATAAGGGAAAACATGCAGTTTGCTTATGCCCGCTTCGTGAACCAATTTAACCGTGTTTTGGAAATTTTCATTGCTTTCGGTCGGAAAACCGCAAATAAAATCGGCGCCGAAAGTTGCTTCGGGACGGACTTGACGTATTTGTCCGCAAAGACTGATAACGCTCTCCCGCGTGTGGCGGCGGCGCATTTTTTTCAGAACGTCATTGTCGCCGGATTGAACGGAAAGGTGAAAGTGCGGGTGAATATTGGAATATTTTCCAACCAGGGCAATAAATTTGCCGTCAATGGCGGCGGGATCGAGCGAGCCGAACTGTAAAGACGGCAGTTCGGGAATTTCTTCCAGAATTGTTTGAACCAAAGTGCTGAAAGACGGGCGGTGTGTCGTGCTGTCAATTTGGTAAGAGCAGATGTCTACGCCGGTCAGGCAGATTTCTTTAAATCCCTGTTTCAGCAGTTCGCGAATCTGAGTTAAAATATTCGGGAGCGGAACCGACCGGTTTTTGCCCCGGGCATAAGGTACGATGCAGTAGGAGCAACGGTGGTTGCAGCCCTGCTGAATTTGCACAAAGGCACGGTGTCTTCCCTCGAAACCGGTAATCAGATACGGGTCACAATCGTCATAAGACATGATGTCGCCGACAATTGTCTTTTCGGCAAGTTCGTTATGCAGATATTTTTCGATTTCGGTTTTTTCTTTGTTGCCGAGAATCAGGTCAACTTCAGGCATGGCGGCGAATTTGGACGGCGCAATCTGGGCGGCGCAGCCGGTTACGACAATACGGGCATCGGGATTGTTTTTGCGCAGTTTGCGAATCGTCTGGCGGCACTGGCGTTCGGCTTCGCCGGTTACGGCACAGGTATTGACGATAATCAGATTATCGACATTTTTAAATTTTTCTTTCAGGACTTCCGATTCATAAGAGTTTATGCGGCAGCCGAGGGTAACTACTTCAACCATGATAAATATCCTGTTTGGCGGGGTACTTAAGCAATTTTCGAATTACATAAAGCAAATCCCTTTCTTTTTGCCCAATATAAGTAAAAAGAAAGGGATTTGCAAATACTTTGGTGAGGATATGGATTATTTAACCGATATCATTTCCAGCGCTTTGTCCGAATATTCTTTCATGACTTTGGCGCTGTCGGCGAGTTGTTTGCGTTCTTCGTCGTTTAAAACCGGAGTTACGACGTTATGAACGCCGCGTTTGCCCAGTACCGTCGGCAGAGAAAGGCAAACGTTTTTGATGCCTTCGACGTCATCATGGTGGGTCGAGACGTTGAGAATCGCATATTCATTGTTGGAAATGGCGCTGCAAATGCGGCACAATGCTCCGGCAATGCCGTAGAAAGTGGCCCCTTTGCCGTCGATAATCTTATAGGCGGCATTGCGGACGCAGTCATCGATCTGAGCTTTAACTTCCGGAGTGAAAGGTTTGCCGAATTCTTCCGCCAGTTTGTCGAGCGAAACCGTACCGGCATCTCCGGCCGACCAGACCAGCACTTCGCTGTCACCGTGTTCGCCGATAACATTGGCATGAATGGACTGCGGGGAAACACCGAGGTGATAGCCGAGCAGGGTACGGAAGCGGGCGGTATCAAGAACCGTGCCGGAGCCGATAACGCGCTCTTTGGGAAAACCGGAAAGTTTAAGAGCCACTTCGGTCATAATATCCGCAGGGTTGGAGGTAATAATCAAAGTGGTGTCGGGAGCGGCTTGAGCAATTTGCGGAATGATGCTTTCAAAAATTTTGACGTTGCGGCCAAGCAGGTCTATGCGGGTTTCGCCGGGTTTCTGATTGGCTCCGGCGGTAACGATGACGATTTCGCAGCCTTTCAGGTCTTCATAAGTTCCGGCTTTGACTTTGTTGGCGTAAGCAAAAGGCGTTGCATGGGCAATGTCCATCGCTTCAGCCTGCGCCTTTTTTTCGTTGGCGTCAATTAAAACGACTTTACGGGCAACGCCGCGCATAATTAAGGCAAAAGCCGTGGTGCTGCCGACCGAGCCGGCTCCGATAATTCCTACTTTCATTTTTTTCTCCTTTGGCCGGAAGTTTACCGGCAATGTTTATGATATTTTTCTTGTTTATTTTTTCCTTATTTATATATAGGGATATTTTTACAGAAAACAATAACAAAGCTGTTCTCCGGAACAGCTTTTTGATAACATTTTTTTTCCCAATGTTACGCGGTTATTTTGCTGCCGGCTGAGCCTGGGCCGGAGCGGGTGCCGGCGTCTCGGGAGCTGCTTCGTCGTTAATGATGGTTTCATCGTCGCCGGCAGTTTCGTCGGGGTTGATTTCCTCAACCTCTTCAACGGTCTGCTCGATGGTAACGGTTTCGCCGTTGGGCTGTTCGCAGTTGCAGGTCGATTTGGCGGCATCGGGATCGCAGTTTTCATCACCCGGGTTGCAGGCGGGTTCGGTGTCGCAGATGCAGTTAATATCCGGCAGAGTGGCGGTAACGGGTTCTGAGGTTTCGGCCGTAACGGCAGTGGTTGTCGCGGCGGTGTTGCTTTTTTCTTTGACAAAGCGGCTGATGACCATTAAAGCAACGATAACCAATACAATATAAAACAGTTTTTTCATTTAATTTCTCCGGATATAGGTCGTACATTCATTAAATAATAAATATTGCTATATCAAATTGTTGTCAACTTAATTAGACAAGTTTTATGCCGTTGTCCGTTTGCGGCGGCAAAGATGCGGCGATATGTCTTGAATATATAACCTTTTGCGGGTATTTCAGCAGCGGCTGAAGAAAATTTATCCACTTTTAAGAATGCCCGCTAAACAAGGAATTTAAGCCTTTTCAGGGGAATGGGCCTTCGGTGTGCCGGGCCTTGTTTAAAATAATGCTTGTCAAATAACATAAAATTGTGCTAACAAATCAGTCACGGGCTGGAGTGCTTCGAAAGTCCGAAAATTTGTTTTAATATTTTTTTGAGGTTTATCATATGACTGATACAGCTAATCGCGTTAAGAAAATTGTTGCAGAACATCTTGGCGTAGAAGAATCAAAAGTAACAGATACCGCCAGCTTCATTGATGATTTGGGCGCTGACAGCTTGGATACAGTAGAACTGGTTATGGCTTTCGAAGAAGAATTTGGTTGTGAAATTCCGGATGAAGCCGCTGAAAAAATTCTGACTGTAAAAGATGCAATTGACTATCTTTCTAAGAATGCCTAAGTCTTTTGAACTTTTATGAAGATTGAATGAACTCGCTTGACTAAGCGAGTTTTTTCATATAAAAACGGTTAAGTTACCTTTGCGAAAAAGGTGTTGATGAAACAAGATTAAGAGGTAAATTAATGAGAAGAGTTGTTGTGACCGGGCTTGGCATGGTTTCCCCGCTGGGACGCGGCGTCGAATATAACTGGAAAAGTATTTTGGACGGGAAGTCCGGAATTCGCAAAATCGAGGGAGTCGATTTGAAAGATATTCCGGTTGAAATTGCCGGGCAGGTTCCTTTCGGCGAAGGCGAAAACGACTTTAACCCCGATACGGTTATGGCTCCGAAAGACCAGAAGAAAGTTGACAAGTTTATCTTGTACGGTCTGGCGGCCGGCAGCGATGCCGTTGAAGATTCCGGTTGGAAACCCGAAGCCGATGAGGACCAGTTCCGTTCCGGCGTGATGATGGGGTCGGGTATCGGCGGTTTGCAGCATATTTATGAAAACTCAATTGCGTTTAACGAGAACGGCATTAAAAAAATTTCTCCGTTCTTTATTCCTTCCTGCCTGATTAACATGGTTTCGGGCAACCTTTCCATTAAATACGGCTATAAGGGGCCGAATCATGCCTGTGTTACGGCTTGTTCGACCGGAACGCATGCTATCGGCGACGCTGCCAATATTATTGCGCGCGGCGATGCCGACGTTATGGTAGCCGGCGGTGCGGAATCGGCTGTCAATGCAATCGCTTTGGCCGGTTTTGCGCGGATGAAGGCGGTTACTTCCGACTTTAACGATGCGCCGGAGAAAGCCTCCCGTCCGTGGGACAAGTCCCGCAGCGGCTTTGTTATGGGCGAAGGTTCAGGGGCTTTGGTTCTGGAAGAACTGGAACATGCCAAGGCCCGCGGTGCCAAGATTTATGCCGAAGTTGTCGGCTACGGCATGAGCGGCGACGCTTATCACATTACCGCGCCTTCCGGCGACGGCGCTTACCGGGCAATGAAAATGGCGATTGACCATGCCAAAGAGCACGGGGTTGAGCTGAAAGACATTAATTATATCAATGCGCACGGCACGTCAACTCCGGCCGGCGACGTCGGCGAAGCCGAAGCAGTCAAAAGAGCTTTCGGCGAATATGCAACCAAAGTTTCAATGTCTTCGACCAAATCGGCCATCGGCCATTTGCTGGGTGCCGCCGGTGCGGTTGAGGCCGTTTTGACGATTATGGCCATTAAAGATCAGGTTTGCCCGCCGACTCTGAATTTGGAAAATGTCGAAGAGGCCATCAGCGATATGGATTTGGTTCCGCTGAAGCCGAAAAAACGCGAAATCAATGCCGCCATGTCAAACTCGTTTGGTTTTGGCGGAACGAACTCTTCAATTATTTTCAAGAAATATGCAGAGTAAAATTATTTGGTAAAAAACAAAGGCAGAACGGGATTTTGTCGGCATAAACGCAGCAATAAAAATCCGGGTTCTGCCTTTCTTTGTAAGCAGAGGTTTTATGCGCAGTCTTAAATATATTGTTCCTGCCGTTTTGTTGGCCGCGGTTATCGGTTGGCAGCAACTGAAGGCGATGATTGTGGCCGAAGGGCCGCTGCAGGAAGTGGTCAATGTGGTTATTCCCAAAGGGGCGGGAACGAAACTGGTGGCGCAGGAGCTGAAAAAAGCGGGAATTATCCGGCACGAGCTGCTGTTTCGGATTGCAACTCGTCTGAACGGTGCGGACAAGGCGCTTAAAGCCGGCGAATATCAGTTTATGCCCAAGGTTTCCGTTTTACAGGCAATGGAAAAGATTGCCCGGGGCGAAGTTTTTTATCGCCGGATTACCATTCCCGAAGGACTGACCAGCGGCCAGATTATGTATATGGTTGCCAATTATCCGGGATTAAGCGGAGAAATTACCGTTGACGTCAAAGAAGGCGAGCTGCTGCCGGAAACCTACAGTTTTGAACTTGATGCTCCGCGGGATAATATTCTTTTGCAGGCAAAAAGCGCCATGGCCAAAATAAAACAGGTTATCTGGGACAACAGGGCGCCGGGGCTGCCTTATAAAGATATCAACGAAATGATGACGATGGCTTCAATTATCGAGAAAGAAACGTCGGTTCCGGAAGAGCGCGCGCTGGTCGCCTCGGTTTTTATTAACCGTTTGAACCGACGGATGCGGCTGCAGACTGACCCAACGGTTATTTACGCCTTAACGGAAGGGGAGTTTGAATTGAAGCGTCCGCTGAGAAAATCAGATCTGAATACGGACAGCGCTTTCAACACTTATCGTAATTACGGTCTGCCGCCG
>UMFV01009204.1_pt1 | contig 17189 bp, 12 predicted proteins | sample 1965101 | NCBI WGS metagenome assembly UMFV01 (sample SAMEA4836055, study PRJEB28245) | human gut metagenome | biome: gut microbiome; material: fecal sample | place: Denmark | collected 2008 | reverse complement strand
CCGTACCGTTGGTGCCGGCGTCGTTTCCGAAATCGAAGGCTAATTACCGTATACGCAGCAGATATGCAGATATCTGTTCACAGAAGCTATAATGGCTGTGAGATTTTCTCCGGCTGTTATAGCTTCTTTTTTTGTTTGAGGGGAGCATCCAGGTGCTTTTCATGATATAATAATGGCACATAGTTTTATAATCTGCTGTATTTTCTATATGCACGTACACAGGAGGTACTGTCTATGAATCTTGCTGCCAATACGGTCCAAGCTGCCAGCACCGTCCGGGCTGACGTCAAGGACCAAGTTACGGAAGGGGTTTCGGCCCTGGGTCAATTCAATGATTTCTTGGTGGATTATGCGCCGGATATCATTGCGGCCATCATCATCTTCATCATCGGCCGCTATATCGCCGGAGCTATAAAAAAACTGGCGATTCGCATGATGACTCATGCCAATTATGACCATACGGTCATTACCTTTGTCAGTCAAATTATTTACTATGCCCTCATGGCCATCGTCTTGCTTTCGGCGCTCAACAAGCTGGGGATTCCGACGAACTCCTTCTTGGCAGCCTTCGGTGCCTTTGGTTTGGCTGTCGGTTTGGCGCTGCAGGGTAACTTGTCAAACTTTGCGTCCGGCCTGTTGATTTTAGTCTTTAAGCCTTTTAAAGCCGGTGACTGGATCGCTGTCGGCGGTGTAGAAGGCAGTGTAAAGGGCATTCAAATGCTGAATACGGCCATTACCACTAAGGACAACAAGACCGTTTTTATCCCGAACTCGACGATTACGACGTCGCAAGTATCCAATAGCTCGTATCAAACGGAGCGCTATATTACCTTCTTATTTGATATCGGCTATAATAATGACCACCATAAAGCCATCGCCTTATTGAAACAGATCTTTAAAGAGGAACCTCGAATCCTCAACGCCGACGATTTAGAAATCGGAATCAAGGAATTCGGCGACAACTCGGTACGAATTGCAGCCTATCCTAAGGTCGCCAAGGCCGATTACCTGCCTGTATTCTATGATACCATGTCCAAGGTCAAGGACACCTTTGATGCCAACGGCATTGACATTCCGTATCCGCAGCGAGTCGTTTATCTTCAAAAAGATGATGAGTGAGCGCGGATGTACCGTAAAGCTATCCCTTTTGTTTGGGATAGCTTTTTTTTTGAAAAAATTAGTCCGTACGATATAAAGAGCGGTCCGCGTTCTGCCGCGGCCTGTCGGTTCGGCGGCTTTTGATGATTAAAATAAATTGATTTATTCTTCCTGCTTGGTATATAATCATATCATGTTATTGTGGAATTGATATTTTTTAAATCGATTCTATTTTAGAATTTAATGATTTAGAAAAGAAAGGAAGAATCTCTATGATGGTATTTTTATTGGCATTATCACCGATTCTATGGCTTATCCTATCGTTGGGCTTCTTTAAGATGCCGGGCTTTAAGGCATGTCCCATTGCCTTGATACTAGCTTTGGCTGTGGCACTGACGGCGTATCAAATGGATGGGCAAGATGCCGCTTCGGCGGCCCTGGAAGGCGTGGCCCTGGCATGCTGGCCTATTTTATTGGTTATCATCGCGGCCATTTTTACGTATAATCTCGCCGTGCATACGAAGAGTATGGATATTATCAAACATATGCTTACGACAGTCAGCAAAGACCGCCGCATCCTGGCACTTCTCATTGCCTGGGGATTCGGTGCCTTCATGGAAGGCATGGCCGGTTTCGGTACGGCCATTGCGATTCCGGCGTCGATGTTGGCGGCCCTTGGCTTCCATCCTATTAAGTCCATTCTCGTCTGTTTAGTCGCCAATTCCGTTCCTACGACGTATGGTTCCATCGGGATTCCGGCCAGTACCCTGGCCAATCTGACCGGTCTCGATCCCATTCGGCTTTCTTCCTATATTAGTCTGCAGCTGCTGCCGCTCAACCTGATTTGCCCTTTCCTCATCGTCCTTATTATCGGCGGATCCATGAAAGCCTTGAAAGGCGTCTTCCTGATTACACTGCTGTCCGGACTGGCCTTAGCCGTACCGGAGCTCATCATTTCATCTTTTGTCGGTCCTGAGCTGGCCGTCATGGGGTCATCGGTCGTCATCATGGCCGTCATTATCTTGTATTCCCGGTTTCAATCGAGTGAGGCACCGGAATACACCATGGATATCCATCCGGCTCATGTCCCCATTAAAGGGGGACTGCTGGCCTGTCTGCCTTTTATTCTGATCTTTATCTTTCTGCTGATGACGTCGAAGCTCGTGCCCTTTATCCATGGTCCGCTCATGGCCATTAAATCGTCGGTCTCGATTTATACCGGTGAAGGCGGCGTTCCTTATACCTTTGTATGGGTGAATACGCCGGGAATTCTCATCCTATTGGCAGCCTTTATCAGCGGCAAGGTGCAGTCCTCCGGCTTTGGGGAAATGTTGACCGTTCTCGGTCATACCATTGTGGGCCTGCGCAGCACGATCATTACCATCATTACCGTCATTGCAACGGCAAAGGTTATGGGATACAGCGGCATGACTTCAGAAATCGCGCAGACGGCTGTCAATGCGACCGGATCCCTGTACCCGGCCATTGCGCCCCTGGTCGGGTCGATCGGTACCTTCATCACCGGTTCCGGGACGTCGAGCAACGTTTTGTTTGGCAATCTTCAGACCGATGCAGCTGTCGCCATCAATGCTGATGAAGGTTGGCTGGCCGCGGCTAATGCAGCCGGAACCTGTGCCGGCAAAATGATTTCGCCGCAGAGCATTGCCATTGCTGTCGGGGCGATTTCCCTAAAGGGGAAGGACAATGAGATTTTACAGGCTATTGTGAAAGTATATATTCCGTATATCCTTATTCTAGGGATAGTCGTTTATTTTGGTCAGGCCCTTATTCCCTGAATCACTAGGGGAGAGGCGGACACGATGAATGTCGTGTCCGCTTTTTTTATTGTCTGGAATCGACACATTATATTATTCCTAATACAAACTATTCCTTGAACAAAATATGTGCGGAAATTCACGAACCATGCCTAATTATCATAATTGAAAAGAGATGGTACTTTTTAATCATGCAAACTTTGGGAGACTTTTTATATTTATGATATTGATTATTGAAAACAAGATGAGGGACATTTAGAGATTGAAGAAAGAAAAGGTGGAAAGTCGTTATTGTAAAGCCATTGTAAATTTCTAATGAGGAATGCTTATGGAATAGATTCGAGTTTTTCTATCAAAAACATTAATTCTTAAATGGAATTAATTTATGATATATTCATTCCATAAAATGAACTTTCTCAATAATATTCGTTGACATTATCGATTTTAAGTGATATCATTCTATTAAGTAATTGAGATATGGAAAATTTTCACAAAGAATGAACGATACCACATCGAACCATTCAATGTGCAGGAGGCAATTAGGGGAATGAGAAAAGTTAACATCATTACGGCTGAACAAGCAGCTCAGCTGGTAAAGGATAACGATACGATCACATCGATCGGGTTTGTCAGCAGCGCCCATCCGGAAGCGTTGACCAAAGCTTTGGAAAAACGTTTTTTGGAAACGAATAAGCCGCAGAACCTCACCTATATTTACGCAGGCTCTCAAGGGATTCGCGATGGCCGCGCCGCCGAACACCTGGCTCATACCGGACTTTTAAAACGAGCCATCATCGGTCACTGGCAGACCGTACCGGCTATCGGGAAATTGGCTGTCGATAATAAAATCGAAGCCTATAACTTTTCTCAGGGCACACTCGTTCATTGGTTCCGCGCCTTGGCCGGCCACAAGCTCGGCGTCTTCACCGACATCGGTTTAGAAACCTTCTTGGATCCCCGACAGCTCGGCGGCAAACTGAACGACGTAACCAAGGAAGACTTGGTTAAACTGATTGAAGTCGAAGGCCATGAACAGCTCTTCTATCCGACCTTCCCCGTACAGGTTGCCTTCCTCCGCGGTACTTATGCCGATGAATCGGGTAACATTACGATGGACGAAGAAATCGGGCCTTTCGAAAGTATTTCCGTGGCTCAGGCCGTTCACAACTGCGGCGGCAAGGTCGTCGTCCAGGTCAAAGACGTCGTCGCTCACGGCAGTCTCGACCCGCGGATGGTCAAAATCCCCGGCATCTATGTCGACGATGTCGTCATCGCCGCTCCGGAAGATCATCAGCAGACCTATGACTGTCAGTATGATCCGTCCTTAAGCGGTGAACATCGGGCCCCGGAAGGCGCTGCCGATGAAGCACTTCCTATGAGTGCTAAGAAAATCATAGGCCGCCGGGGGGCCCTGGAACTGACCGAAAACGCCGTCGTCAACCTCGGCGTCGGCGCTCCGGAATACGTTGCCTCCGTTGCCGGTGAAGAAGGAATCGCCGATACGATTACCCTTACCGTCGAAGGCGGTGCCATTGGCGGCGTCCCGCAGGGCGGTGTTCGCTTCGGCTCATCTCGCAATGCCGATGCCATCATCGACCATACGTATCAGTTTGACTTTTACGATGGCGGCGGTTTGGATATGGCTTATTTGGGCCTGGCTCAGTGCGACAGCACGGGCAACATCAACGTCAGTAAGTTCGGTACCAACGTTGCCGGCTGCGGCGGCTTCCCGAATATTTCTCAGCAGACCCAAAACGTCTTCTTCTGCGGTACCTTTACGGCCGGCGGTCTGAAAGTGGCCGTTGAAGACGGCAAGGTCAAGATTCTTAAAGAAGGCAAAGCTAAGAAATTCATCAAGGCCGTCGATCAGATTACCTTCAACGGCTCCTATGCCGCTCGCAAAGGGAAACACGTTCTCTACATTACGGAACGCTGCGTCTTTGAATTGACCAAAGACGGACTGGCTCTCATCGAAGTCGCACCGGGCATCGATATCGAAAAAGATATCTTAGCTCACATGGACTTCAAACCGATTATCAATAACCCCAAAACCATGGACGCCCGCATCTTCCAGGACGGTCCCATGGGACTGAAAAAATAAATCTCTCGCTGTAAAGGAGACCTTACTATGAAACCAATGAGACTCCATCACGTAGGCATCGTCTTGCCGACGCTGGAAAAAGCCCACGAATTCATGCAGAATAACGGCCTTGAAATCGACTATGCCGGTTATGTCGACGCCTATCAGGCCGACCTCATCTTTACGAAATTCGGTGACTATGCAAGCCCGATTGAAATGATCATCCCGCACTCCGGGGTCCTTACCAAATTCAACGGCGGCCGCGGCGGTATCGCCCACATTGCCTTTGAAGTCGACGACGTCGAAGGTGTCCGTACAGAAATGGAAGCTAAGTGCCCGGGCTGCATGCTGGAACAGAAAGCCGTTCAAGGAACGGACGACATCATCGTCAACTTCCGCCGCCCTTCGACCAATCAGGGTATCCTCGTCGAATACGTCCAGACGACGGCACCCATTACGGGCCGCGGCGAAGATCCTTTCGTAAAGGCCATGGGTCCTGAAAAAGGAAAGCTTCGCGAACCGTGGCATCCCATGCGGCTTCACCATATCGGCATCGTCCTGCCGACCTTGGAAAAGGCCCATGATTTCATAGAAACGAACGGCCTTGAAGTCGATTATGCAGGCTTCGTCGACGCCTACCATGCCGACCTCATCTTTACCAAGAAAGATAAAAACAGTACGCCCATTGAATTCATCATCCCTCGGGAAGGGGTATTGAAGGACTTCAATCACGGAAAAGGCGGCATTGCCCACATCGCCTTTGAAGTCGATGACGTCGAAAAGGTACGGCAGATCATGGAAGGCCAGCAGGAAGGCTGCATGCTGGAAAAGAAAGCCGTCCAAGGTACGGACGACATTATCGTCAACTTCCGCCGTCCCAGCACGGACGCCGGTATCCTCGTCGAATACGTCCAAACCGTTGCGCCCATTAATCGCAGCAATCCCAATCCGTTTCAGAATTGATTTTTGTGAAAAAAGGTGACCATCATGTATACTCTCGGAATCGATGTTGGTTCGTCTTCTTCAAAAGCCGTTATTTTGGAAGACGGCAAGAAAATCATTGCCCAAGCCGTCGTTGAAATCGGTACCGGTTCATCCGGTCCGGAACGGGTCTTGGACGAAGTCTTTGAAAAGACGAACTTAAAGATAGAAGATATGGCCAATATCATTGCCACCGGCTACGGTCGCTTCAACGTCGACTGTGCCAAAGGCGAAGTCAGTGAAATTACCTGCCATGCCAAGGGTGCTCTCTTTGAATGCCCGGGCACGACGACAATCCTCGATATCGGCGGCCAGGATGTCAAATCGATTAAGCTCAACAGTCAGGGACTGGTCATGCAGTTTGCCATGAACGATAAATGCGCTGCCGGTACGGGCCGTTTCCTCGACGTCATGTCCAAGGTACTGGAAATCCCCATGTCTGAAATGGGGGACTGGTACTTCAAATCGAAGCATCCGGCTGCTGTCAGCAGCACCTGCACCGTCTTTGCAGAATCGGAAGTCATTTCCCTGCTGTCGAAGAACATTCCTAAAGAAGACATCGTAGCCGGTGTCCATCAGTCCATTGCTGCCAAGGCCTGCGCCCTCGTGCGCCGCGTCGGTGTCGGCGATGACCTGACCATGACCGGCGGCGGTTCCCGCGACCCCGGTGTCGTCGATGCCGTATCGAAAGAATTAGGTATCCCTGTCAGAGTAGCCCTTCATCCTCAGGCCGTTGGCGCCTTGGGAGCCGCTCTGATTGCTTATGATAAAATCAAGAAATAAGTCAAAGGAGAGAACAGAATCATGAGTGAAGAAAAAACAGTAGATATTGAAAGCATGAGCGCCAAGGACGCCCTTGGTTACTTCTTGCCGAAAGTCGATGAAGACGCACGCAAAGCTAAAAAAGAAGGCCGCCTCGTTTGCTGGTCCGCTTCGGTAGCACCTCCGGAATTTTGCACGGCTATGGATATCGCCATCGTCTATCCGGAAACCCACGCTGCCGGCATCGGTGCCCGTCACGGTGCACCGGCTATGCTCGAAGTAGCTGAAAATAAGGGTTATAACCAGGATATCTGTTCCTACTGCCGCGTCAACATGGGCTACATGGAACTCATCAAACAGGAAGCTCTTACGGGCAAAACGCCGGAAGTTTTGAAGAATTCTCCGGCTTCTCCCATTCCGCTTCCGGACGTCGTCCTCACCTGCAACAATATTTGCAATACCCTCCTCAAATGGTATGAAAACCTGGCCAAAGAACTGAACGTACCTCTCATCAATATCGACGTACCGTTCAACCACGAATTCCCGGTTACGAAACACGCTAAACAGTACATCGTCGGCGAATTCAAACATGCTATTTCTCAGCTCGAAGAACTCTGCGGCCGCCCCTTTGACTATGAAAAATTCTTTGAAGTTCAGAAACAGACTCAGCGCTCCATTGCTGCCTGGAACAAAATCGCGACCTACTTCAAATACAAACCGTCGCCGCTCAACGGCTTTGACCTCTTCAACTACATGGGCCTCGCCGTTGCCGCTCGTTCTTTGAACTACTCTGAAATCACGTTCAACAAATTCCTTAAGGAATTGGATGAAAAGGTTGCCAACAAGAAATGGGCCTTCGGCGACAATGAAAAATCCCGTGTTACCTGGGAAGGTATTGCCGTTTGGATCGCTCTCGGCCATACCTTTAAAGAACTCAAGGGCCAGGGCGCTCTCATGACCGGTTCGGCATATCCCGGCATGTGGGACGTTTCTTACGAACCGGGCAACCTCGAATCCATGGCAGAAGCTTATTCCCGTACGTATATCAACTGCTGCCTCGAACAGCGCGGTGCCGTTCTTGAAAAAGTCGTCCGCGACGGCAAGTGCGACGGCCTGATCATGCATCAGAACCGTTCCTGCAAGAACATGAGCCTCCTCAACAACGAAGGCGGCCAGCGCGTTCAGAAGAACCTCGGCGTACCGTACGTCATCTTCGACGGTGACCAGACCGATGCCCGTAACTTCTCAGAAGCTCAGTTCGATACTCGTGTCGAAGCTTTGACCGAAATGATGGCAGATAAAAAAGCCAGTGAAGGAGGAAATCACTAATGAGTCAGATTGATGAACTTATCAGCAAATTTCAAGAAGTATCCAACCATCCTCAAAAGACGGTTTTAAATTATAAACAGCAGGGCAAACGCCTGGTCGGCATGATGCCTTATTATGCACCGGAAGAAATCGTATACGCAGCCGGCTGTCTCCCTGTCGGCATGTTCGGTGCTCAGAAGCCGCAGATCGCCGCAGCCCGTACCTATCTGCCTCCCTTTGCTTGTTCCTTGATGCAGGCCGATATGGAACTCCAGCTCAACGGTACCTATGACTGCCTCGATGCCGTCATCTTCTCCGTACCCTGCGACACCCTGCGCTGCATGAGCCAGAAATGGCACGGCAAGGCTCCGGTCATCGTATTTACTCATCCCCAGAACCGTAAGATCCGCCCGGCTGTAGATTTCCTCAAAGCCGAATACGAACACGTTCGCGCTGAATTGGAACGCATCCTCGGCGTCAAGATCTCTGACCTTGCCATCCAGGAAGCTATCAACGTATACAACGAAAACCGCCGCGCTATGCGTGAATTCTGCGACGTTGCTGCACAGTATCCGCAGATCTTCACGCCGGTAAAACGCCACGACGTCATCAAAGCTCGTTGGTTCATGGACAAGGCAGAACACACGGCTCTCATTCGTCAGCTCATCGATGCTGTTAAAAAAGAACCGGTACAGCCGTGGAACGGCAAGAAAGTCGTCCTCTCGGGCATCATGGCCGAACCGGATGAATTCCTCGATATCTTCAACGAATTCAACATCGCCGTCGTCGCCGACGACCTGGCTCAGGAATCCCGTCAGTTCCGTACGGATGTACCGTCCGGCATCGATCCCTTGGAACAGCTCGCTCAGCAGTGGCAGGATTTCGACGGCTGCCCCTTGGCACTGAACCCGGACAAACCGCGCGGACAGATGCTCATCGACATGACCAAGAAATACAAAGCCGACGCCGTCGTCGTCTGCATGATGCGTTTCTGCGATCCTGAAGAATTCGACTATCCGATTTACAAACCGGAATTTGAAGAAGCCGGTGTTCGCTACACCGTTCTCGACCTCGATATCGAATCGCCGTCGCTGGAACAGCTCCGTACGCGCATCCAGGCCTTCTCGGAAATTCTCTAAGCCTCGGTTTCACTTGGGCGGGACCCCGTGAGGAGCCGGCCACAATATAACCTGTCTTCCCTGGCAGGATGCATAGCTTAAAGCCCGTTTCTAGCGGGCTTTGGGCTATCAATATTGCTTTAAAGACGGTTTTGCCGTTTTTAAATATAAAGATATACATATAATCTTTTAGGAGGAAATTCAATCATGGATTTTAAACTTTCTGAATTACAGCAAGATATTGCCAATCTCGCAAAAGATTTTGCTGAAAAAAAATTAGCTCCTACTGTAAAAGACCGCGATGAAAAAGAAGTTTTTGACCGCGCTATCCTCGATGAAATGGGCACCCTCGGCCTTCTCGGTATTCCTTGGGAAGAAGAAAACGGCGGCGTTGGCGCTGACTTCCTCAGCCTCGTCGTAGCCTGCGAAGAAGTCGCTAAAGTCGACCCCTCCATTGCCCTCAGCTTCGAAGTACATACGATGCTCTGCTCCTGGCCGATCTGGAAATTCGGTACAGCCGAACAGAAAGCTAAATTCCTCAAACCCTTGGCAGAAGGCACGAAACTCGGCGCTTTCGGTCTTACCGAACCGAATGCCGGCACCGACGCTTTGAACGGCTCCACGGCTGCTGTTAAGAACGAAGACGGCAGCTATACTCTGACCGGTTCTAAAGTCTTCAACACCAATGGCGGCGAAGCTGACATCACGGTCGTCTTCGCTTCGACGGACAAATCGAAGGGCGCTAAAGGCATGAGCGCATTCATCGTTGAAAAAGGCATGGAAGGCTTCACCTACGGTAAAAAAGAAGTTAAGATGGGTATCCGCGCTTCCGTACAGCGTGAACTCGTATTCCAGAACGTTAGAATCCCGGCTGAAAACCTCCTCGGCAAAGAAGGCGAAGGCTTCAAGATCGCTATGATGACCCTCGACGGCGGCCGTATCGGCGTCGGCGCTCAGGCTCTGGGCATTGCTGAAGGCGCTTACAACGCAGCTCTCCAGTATGCAAAAGAACGTACCCAGTTCGGCAAACCGATCGGTAAGTTCCAGGCCATCAGCTTCATGCTGGCTGACATGAAACTCAAGATTGAAACGGCCCGCCTCGCTGTATATCAGGCTGCTTGGAAGATGGCTCAGCCCGACGTTAAATCCTACTCCGTCGACGCTGCTATCGCTAAGAAGTACGCTTCTGACGTAGCTATGCAGGTTACCACCGATGCTGTTCAGGTATTCGGCGGCTACGGCTTCACTCGTGAATATCCGGCTGAACGCTACATGCGTGACGCTAAGATCACTCAGATTTATGAAGGCACCAACCAGGTACAGCAGATGATCATCTCCGGTGCCATCCTCAGATAATACAGAGTTTCCTAACCAAACTCTCCTCCTTTTGAAACACGTATAGAAATAAATAGTATGAGATAACAACCGCTTACATGAAGGCCCTGCATTCGGAATAGTGCAGGGTCTTTTTTTGCGGAATCGTATTTACTTAAGCGGGCAATATCTTTTTGACGACACATAAGGCCTTTGATATACTTTGTTCATCAAACATATTGTCGCGGAAACATGTCGTTTCCGGTTTTGGAGGAAAGAAGGGGTGTTTGTAATGAATTACGATTTTGATGAAATCATTGACAGAAGGGGGACTCGTGCTTTAAATACCGACGGCTTCCGCAGCTATATTTTTAAGGACGTAGAAGGGAAAAAGAAATTTCCCTTTAAAGATGATGAATTTATCCGCATGTGGGTGGCCGATATGGAATTTGCGACGCCGCCGGAAATTTGCCGAGCCATGAAAGAACGGATCGACCGCCGGATTTTTGGCTATACCGGCCTCTATGATGACTCCTATTATAAGGTCTTTTCCGGTTGGTGCAAAAAGATGTACGATTGGGAATTTCCCAAAGAAGAATTAACTTTTTCTTCCGGCGTTATCCCAGCCTTATATGAAATCGTCGAAGATCTCGTAAAAGATGATGAAAAGGTCCTTATTACGACGCCTTCGTACGGCTTCTTTCAGCATGCGGCTGAATATTCCGGCAAAGAATATGTCTGCTCTCCCTTGCTGCGTGATGAAGACGGTCATTATACGATAGACTTTGAAGATTTTGCCAATAAAGCCGCCGATCCTAAGATGAAATTAGTTATCTGGTGCAATCCTCATAATCCGACGGGCCGCGTATGGACGTCTGACGAATTAAAGCGAGTCGCCGACATCGTGGAAGAAAATGACTTATGGATCATCAGCGATGAAATACACTGTGACCTCCTGCGCAGCGGCCTGCGTCATATTCCTATGGCAAAGATCATGGAGACGTATTCGAAACTCATTACCTGCATGTCAGCCAGCAAGACTTTTAATATGGCGGGCCTCATGTTTTCGGACATCATCATCCGTGACCGGAAGCTGCGCCGGACTTTTGTGAAGCGCGATAAAAATGTCGGCGGCCTGAATCCGATTTCGCTGGCGGCTCATGAAGCGGCCTATGAACACGGCGGAGCATGGCTGAAAGAGCTGCGCGAGTATCTGGACGGAAACTTCCGATATGTCCATGATTTTCTGGCAGAAAAACTGCCGCTCATTTCTTTTGAAATCCCGGAATCGACCTATCTGGCCTGGGTAGACATGAACCCCTACTTGAGTGATATTGCCGATATCCCCGACTTCTTTGCCAATAAGGCCGGCGTACTCCTTGAAGGCGGAAACAGTCTCTTTGTCGGCAATGCCAACGGGTTCGTTCGTTTGAACCTGGCCATGCCGCGATCCCTTATTGAAGAAGGCTTAAACCGGATATATGAAGCGGTCCGCAAGCATTCCGGCTCCGTATCGTCGGATAATTGATGACTACTGTCTTTTTTGAGGTACTGTGGGCAGTAAATGATATATGAGGTGTTTATTTTGAACCTAAGAACAGTACCTTAGAATATTTGTCGGACGTTACGGCCTTTGAAGCAGCGACGTTCGGCTTTGCCGATGAAGGCGTAAGCGATAAATCCGTCCACGGCGGCATCGTATGGCATCCGATGCGGCTCACTTTCTAATCTTATAGAGCGACTGTCCCATGAAGCAGCATTCTTCATGGGACAGCTTTTTTTATGCTTAAATGGCATATGAAATAACATATGAACACTTGAACATATGTTATTTTGATGGTATTATTAGGCATATAAAGAATGTTTTTTTAAAGGGGGCTATGTTATGGCAGAGCATACGTTACATGAAGGAAACTGCACTTGCTGCAATCATCATCACCATGATGATGCACACGTTGAAAAGGAAGGCCACTGCAGCTGCTGTGAAGGCGAAGAATCGGTCAGTCTTGATTCTATCGGTACCTGCAGCTGCTGCCACGATGAAGACGTAGAAGAGGAAGAAGGGGGTGCCTTGTGGACCCTGGTCGTCGGAACGATTGTCTTTTTAATTACTTATGTAACCGACCTTGTTCCTGAAGCTTTCTCTCTTCCGGCGTATATTGCCGCTTACTTACTGCTCGGTTACAGCGTTCTTCGCGAAGCGGCTGAAAATATCATGAAACGCCAGCCCTTTGATGAAAACTTCCTCATGGCCGTGGCTACCATCGGGGCTTTTGCCATCGGTGACTACCCGGAAGCCGTGGCCGTCATGCTCTTTAGCCGTATTGGGGAAGCACTTGAAGAACGGGCTGTAAACCGCAGCCGGAAGCAGGTGGCTGCTGCCATCGATATGCGGCCTGACGTCATCCACCGCCTTCAGGAAGACGGCAGTACCGTTGAAGTACCGGCTCGCGATGCGGCCATTGGAGACGTTGCCGTCGTCCGTGTCGGTGACCGCATTCCCTTGGACGGTGTCGTCGTGTCCGGCGACAGCCTTCTCGATACGTCGGCCCTGACCGGTGAACCGGTCCCTGTGGCCTGCCATGAAGGGACTGAAGTCATGTCCGGCAGCATCAATACGACAGGCATCCTCCACGTCAAGGTCACGAAACCTCTGGCCGAATCGATGGTCACCAAAATCTTGGAGTCCGTCGAAAAAGCGGCCGCCAGAAAACCGAAGATCGACCGCTTTATCACTCGCTTTTCCCGCGTTTATACACCGGCTGTCGTCGCTATCGCCGCGGCTACGGCCATCATCCCGTCCTTGATTACGGGCGAGTGGCATTACTGGATTTATACGGCTTTGACCTTCCTGGTCATCAGCTGCCCCTGCGCCCTGGTACTCAGCGTGCCCCTCAGTTTCTTTGCCGGCATCGGTGCCGCGTCGAAACAGGGTATTTTGTTTAAGGGAGGCATTGCCGTCGAACAGCTGAAAAATATCGGCGCCGTCGTCTTTGACAAGACCGGGACCATTACCAAGGGCAACTTCGTCGTCCATCAGGTCCTGCCCGCCGATGGCTTTGACGAAGAAGGGGTGTTCCGCCTCAGTGCATCGGTGGAACAGGCGTCGAATCATCCTATTGCCCGCAGCGTCGTCGAAGCGTCTGATAAACGAGGCTTGACCTTGGCACAACCGGAAGCCGTTGAAGAATTTGCCGGTCAGGGATTGAAGGCCAGCGTCGACGGACACGTCGTCCTCTGCGGCAATCAGAAACTCATGGATCGTTATGCCGTTGCCATGCCGACGATAGAAGCCGCTGAATACGGGGCTGAGCTGTACATTGCCGTCGATGGCCGCTATGCCGGCCGCATGGTCGTGTCCGACACGATTAAAGAAGATGCTGTCGACGCCATTAAGGCTATTTCAAGCTTGGGTATTACGACGGCCATGCTTACCGGTGATTCTCAGCAGGCTGCCGATTACATCGCATCCAAGACCGGTATCGACGATGTTCGAGCTAAGCTCCTGCCGCAGGATAAGGTTCAGCAAATGGATGAACTCCGTAAGAAGTACGGTCCGGTCATGTTCGTCGGTGACGGCATCAATGATGCGCCGGTCTTGGCCGGTGCCGATGTCGGTGCTGCCATGAACAGCGGTGCCGATGCGGCGGTAGAAGCAGCTGACGTCGTCTTCATGCATTCCAAAGTCAGTGCCGTTCCTAAGGCCCTCCATCTTTCCAAAGAAACGATGAAGATTGCTAAGCAAAACGTCGTCTTTGCCTTAGGCGTCAAAGGGCTGGTCATGCTTGCCGGCTTTGCCGGTTACGCTTCCATGTGGGCGGCGGTCTTCGCCGATTCCGGCGTCGCTGCCCTGTGTGTCCTCAACTCGGTTCGCATGCTTTATAAGAAATAGATTTTCGATTGACCTCAACTCGCAGAATTCGATACCAAAAAGGCCCGGTGAAGGGATTTCCTTCACCGGGCCTTTTGCTGTTCATACTAGTCGTTTTGTATTGGCTGTTATCTCGTGAACTGCAAGGGGACCGTCGAGATGACGACGTCCAGGTACGGCAGGGTCCGCAGCCGCAGGAGCCAGCCGCTCTGGTTGTGCAGCAGGCGGTGCCATAATTTTTTCGTTTCAAATTCCGGAATGAGGACGGTAATCGTATCTTTCGGGGCCGTCTCTTTCCGCAGTTCTTGGATAAAGGTGATGAGCGGGTCCGTCAACTGCCGATAAGGCGATTGAAGCATGATGAGCTCAATGTCGGGTTCCAGTTGCTGCCACAAGGTTTTGATCTTTTTACCCCGTTCATCGTCGCTGTAGACGTGAACGGCATAGATTTTATCTTTCGAACCGCTAATGATCTTGGCGTAGCGAATGGCCTTGGCTACGGCTTGAGTCGGGGACGCGATGGGGATGATGATGATATTTCGGCCTAAGTCGGTGGTCATGACTTTCTTGTATTCCTCCGGTGTCAGCAACAGCTGTTCCCGGACATCGTCATAATGATGATGGACTTTAAGGAACATATAGACTAAGGTCGGGATGAGCAGGACGATGATCCAGGCTCCGTAAATGAATTTGGTGATGAGGACGATGACGACGACGCAGGCCGTGACCAGGGCCCCAAAGCCGTTGATGACGGAAAAGAGGCGCCAGTTTCGTTCCCGGCACTGTCTCCAATGGACGACCATGGCCGACTGGGCAATGGTGAAGGAGAGGAATACGCCGATGGCATAGAGGGAAATGAGGTGTTCAATATTTCCCTGGAAGAGAACGATTAACACGCCGGCCATAAGGGTCAAGACTTGGATGCCGTTGGAATAGCTCAGGCGTTCACCGCGGTTGGCAAAGTAACGGGGAACATAGCCGTCGACGGCCATGAAAGAAAGGAGCGGCGGCAGCCCGTTGTAAGCCGTATTGGCGGCGATGTAGAGGATGACCATCATCAAAATCTGGATGACGTAGTAAATCAAGGTCCGGCTGAAGATATCTTCGACAAGGAGGGACAATAGGGTATAGCCTTCTGTCGGCAAGAGGTGAAGATAGATGATGAGGTAACCGAGGCCGCCGAGCATGATTGCCAGGATACAGGCCATGACAGCCGTCGTTTCGATGGCATTTTTTTGCTGGGGCGCCTTGAACATGGTGACGCCGTTGGCAATGGCCTCGATGCCGGTCATGGAACTACAGCCGTTGGCAAAGGCTCGAAGGACGATGAGCATCAAGGCGGCCTGATTTAATGGGGCTACCGTTTCGACGGCGACGGTATGGGCCGTGAGGGTGCCGTTCCAAATCTGATAGAAGCCGCCGATTAAGGTGATCCCCATGGCAGCCAAGAAGAAGTACGTCGGCCAGACGAAGACGGTTGAGGCCTCCCTGGTACCGCGCAGGTTGACAATCATCATCAGGATGAGAACGCCGAGATCGAGGTAGACGTGATAGGGGTGAAGGACCGGAAAGGCACTGACCAGAGCCGCTGTTCCTGAAGAAATGGAAACGGCAACGGTCAAGATGTAATCGGCCAGAAGCGCTACCCCTGCCGTGAGGGCCGGGTAGACGCCGAGGTATTTCATGGCGATGCCGTAAGAACCTCCGCCGCCCGGATTGACCCGGACGACCTGGGTATAGGACAGGGCAACGATGAATAATAAGGCGATAATAGCTAAGACGATGGGCCCGAAATAACGGTATGTCGCTAAGGTCGGTACCGAAGCCAAGACGATGGCAATCTGTTCCGGCCCGTACCCGACGGATGACAGGGCATCCGATGAGAAAATAGGCAGGGCCTTCCACTTTGGCATCTGTTCGCCTTCGAGTTTGGTATTCTCCAAAGGCTTGCCGAGAAGGTGGCGACTAATCGTTTTGAATAGCATGATAGCCTCCTTTTTTTATTTGTAAGAAACTGCATTTTGTTAAATACAGTTCAGTATAATCCCTCTTTATTATCCTGTCAACAGAGGTTTTACACTCATGATTCTTGTTGGGAATGAGCCATTAAAACCCATCGTAAAAAGACATCCCTTGACTCGATGGCAAGTCAAAGGATGCCTTTTCCAAAAGGAGGAGATTGTATTATTTAGAGGCGACGAGAGCTTCTAATTTAGCAAGTCTTGCATTGAGGTCCTGATTCTGGCTTTCCAAGGTTTCAATTTTTTGATTCTGGTCGCTCAGCTGTTTATCCTGCGTTTCCAGTTTAACCGCCATTTCGGACTTACTCATATTGTGGTAGGGCGAGGAGGATCCGATCTTGAAGGAGACACCGGCGCTGTACATGTTGTCGTTGTTTCCGATGGTGGCGGCAAGGTTTACCATGGTGTCTTCATTGGGGCGATAGAAGGCACCGAGGGCAGCGGCGTGTTCGCTCTTATAGGAGCCGAAGCCGACGGCGAAGGAACCCTTGTCATCGGGGTCAAAATCTAACGGATGGAGGGATGCCAGGGCAGCAGCACCGGCACCGACGCGGTTGACGTCGCGCCCAATCTGGTTGATGCGGCCGTTCATTTCGTTCATGCCGTTACCGATGTTGTTGATCGTCCGGTCGAACTGGCCTTTATTGATGGCGTCGCCGGCTTCCGTTGCTTCACCGACGTTGTGAATGGCATTGCCGCCCATGTTGATGTTGCCATCCTGGATGGTAATATTTTTCGTCGGATCGGAATTATTGATCGTCAGGCCGTTGTTGTTGATCGTCGTATTGCCCGTGCGGATGGAATCGCCCGTAATGACTGTCTTGTTGTCGCCGGTACCGACGGTGATGCTGGTGTTGAATT
>UMFV01009112.1_pt1 | contig 17522 bp, 18 predicted proteins | sample 1965101 | NCBI WGS metagenome assembly UMFV01 (sample SAMEA4836055, study PRJEB28245) | human gut metagenome | biome: gut microbiome; material: fecal sample | place: Denmark | collected 2008 | reverse complement strand
CATGATGTAAGATGAATCGGGAGTTGTGCCGCAGGTAGGCTCCCTTTATCCTTAAAAAATCGCATAAGCACCGTAAAGTGCCTGAAACGTCCCTGTGGAGTGCTTCCATAGGGACGTTTTTTCATGCTGTAACATTTTTGCAGATGATTAAAATAACTATTTACGAATCATTATTAAAGTGATATAGTATATCTATCATATGAATGAATCATATGGATCATCCATTTTGCTATGATATAGGAGGAATAAATTATGGAAAAACGTTCTGGCGCAGTTACTTTTGCTGGCGGCCCTGTAACCCTTGTTGGTCCTGAAGTGAAAGTGGGAGAAAAAGCTCCTGATTTCAAGCTGCTTGATAATAGCCTTGCTGAAAAGACTTTGAAGGACTATGAAGGCAAAATCAAGGTTATTTCCGTTGTACCGTCCCTTGATACGGGTGTCTGTGATGCTCAGACCCGCTGGTTCAATAAGGACGTAACCGGTCTTTCTTCCGATGTTGTGGTCCTTACGGTTTCCATGGACCTGCCTTTTGCCCAGGCTCGTTGGTGCGGGGCTGCTGGGGTGAAGAATGTTGTCACCCTTTCTGATCATCGTGATGCCTCTTTTGGGACGAACTATGGGTTCCTCATGGAAGGGCTGCGTCTTGAAGCCCGCGGTGTTGTTGTCATTGATAAAAATGATAAGGTCACCTATGTGGAATATGTTCCGGAAGTTACCCACGCCATTAACTTTGATGGTGTCCTTGCTGCAGTAAAGACCCTGATCTGAATAAAGGGTTTCCTGATCGATTGATTCACCATGCACCTTGTAAGGGAGGCGTTTTGATGACGTTTCGTGACCAGGATTTTCAAAATGAAAACACCATCTACCGGAATGTGGACCACTTTGCCCAGTGGCTTGCCTCTGTCCTAAAGACTTTTGATGGGTCGGCCCAGTCCTTGGCTGCTTATTTGGGGGACCTTGCGGAAGCCTACGCTGTTTCCAATGAAGAATATTTTGAAATCCGCGGTTTTTATACAAAAAGCGGAAATCCCGAAGGCTATTCATTCAAGGTCCAATATCAACAGGACGAAGACGGCGAAATCATCCAAAATATAATTTTATAACGATAAAAAGAAAAGGTCCCGGCTGGACATGATACCAGTCGGGATCTTTTTTAGGCTGTTTCCTTTTTATGAAAGGCGGAACGGGAACGAGAAAGGCGAAGCGGTGACAATGGCAGTCATAATCCAGAGATTCCAAAGGCTAGGACCGACATTCCAGCGGTCGGTATTCCATCCGACCAAGGGCGAAATTAGGCCGTCCACACTGGCACTGATTCCCAAGGTCACGCCGGACGCAAATCCAATGTTGCGGGCAAAGTAGGACTGTCCCAAGATGACCATGGGACTATAAGGCGCAAAAAGGGAAAAGGCGTCGATACCAGGAGCAGTGGAGTAGCGTCGCTGTCATTTGGGTGGTACTGTTTGTGAAAAAAAGAGGGCAGGGATCATGACGAGAAAGGACATCTGCATGACCTCGATAGGCCCGATCTGATTTGCTGGGATACTGTCCCCAAAGGTCATGACAACTCCCCTGGAAAAAAGCAGGGAAAGGGTAAGGCTGCCGCTATTTGCAGACGGCCAGGAACGCTGATCCAGTAAATCGGGATAAAGAAGTTCAGGATGGTCAAGTCAATTGACCGCGCAAAAATAATAAAACTAAGTTTCCCAAAGGCGTTCCAATTATTTTGCGGCCGAGCTGTGTCCTTAGGCTGTTTTCTTTTTCCTGCCGCCATGGAACCAACGGTAAAGCATGCATGGCTGCCGAGAAAAAAGGTTCCCATGGCCTTACCTTTTTGAGTGCCTGAAATGGCGTCAACAAGACAAGCCGCTTCGGGATGGAAGAGGCTGCTGCCCAATCCGCTCAGCATGGGTAAAACGAGGATGAACCAATCATTTTGGGTAAAGGTCATGGCTGAACGGCTGAACCCACAGAGAAAAACACCAAAGGGGGACCAAATAGGGAAGGGATACACAGACCGAATAATAGCCGATGAAAGGCTTCGTTACAGAGACAAGGACAATATTGGCAAAAATGATGACCGGTAAGGAAAAAGAATGGGGGTGCAAAAATGGCCTCTTGGAGTGGATAAGTTAACTTGCCGTTTGGCTACATGGAGCATTAGAAGCAAAATATTGACATATACTGATTCAAAATGTAATGGATCCATAAAGACAATACCCTATTTGACCGCATTAAGTGGATGACTCGTTATTATTTTTGAAAAATTTTATATTTTCAGAAAATAACTAGCATTCTTTCCTTAGTTTCGGTATAATAAAGATGCAATCATTTTTCTCAAAGCGCCGTTTTTTCTATCGAAGGGGACGGCAGCGGTCCAATCAGCCGCGGCTCGGATAGCCGGCTTACAAACCGGCAGGCGCTTTCAGCATGAACGGAATCCAATCAAACAAAAGGAGGCAGCAAATCGCATGCAAACATCTGTCAGAAAGAAGTCGTGGATGAATCAATTCATCGACACCATTGAGTATTGGGGAAATAAATTGCCCCATCCTTTTATCCTTTTTGGGATGCTCGTCGTCATTACCCTTATTGGGTCCTGGATCCTCTCCCAGGCGGGCTGCAGCATCACCTATATGGCGGCTTCACGAACACCGGGGGAACCGGAAAAGGAAGTGACCATTGCCGTTACCAACCTGCTTTCCGGTGACAACCTACGTTACCTGATTACAAAGTATCCTGATATTTTCATTGGGTATCCACCCATGAAACTTGTTCTTGTAATGATGGCTGCTACGGCCTTTATCGAAAAGACTGGTTTTTTTGGGACTTTTATGAAAAAGTATCTGCTCCGCGCACCTCGGAGCCTCGTGACTTTTGCTGTTGTCTTCGTCGGCGTCAACTCCAACTTGATGAGTGATGCCGGGACCCTTTTTGCCTTGACCATGGGCGGAATCATCTTCGCTGCTTTGGGCCGAAATCCCTTGATAGGTGTTATTCTTGGCTGGGCAAGTTCGAGCGGTGGCTTTACGGCGAACCTATTCCTTGCTGGTACGGATGCCCTGCTTGCAGGCATCACGGAAGGTGTTGTCAAGGAGATGGGCGTTGCTGTCGATATCAATCCCGCCATGAACTACTTCTTTATGGCTTCAGCGACCTTCTTCCTTTCAGTGACGCTCACCCTTTTTACAGAAAAGGTTGTCTGCCGCATGGTCGGCGATGGGGATGGAAAGGTCAATATGGCCATGCTTGAGGAACATAAACTGACGGCAGAGCAGGAAAAGGGACTGCGTTGGGCTTTTTATGGATTCCTCTTCTTCCTTGCCGTCATGGCAGCCCTCACTGTTCCTTCCTGGGCCATCTTGCGCAACGCAAAGGGCGGTTTCCTGCCGAAATCTCCGTTCTTTGCCGGCATCATTACCCTCATTGCCTTCTTCTTTGTTTCCACGGGCTTGCCTTATGGTGTGGCAACAGGGGAAATCAAGAAGTGGAAGGATATTCCGCGCCTTGTTTCCGCCGGTCTGCGGGAAGCGATTCCCCTCTTGACGACGACTATGATGGCTGCGGTCTTCATTGACATGATGAATAAATCCAATATCTTTAAAATGGTCGCCGTTGCTGGTGCAGAAGCCCTGCGTGGAGCTAATATCGGTCTTTTGCCGCTTTGTTTGATGATCATAGTCGTGACCACCATTATCAACCCGTTCATGACGAGCGGCTCCTCCAAATGGCTCATCATCGCGCCCATGATTGTACCTATGTTCACCATGCTGAATGTGCATCCTGCTTATGCCCAGCTTGCGTACCGCATTGGCGACTCGGCCACGAATATCTGCTCCCCCTTGCAGGAACTTCTGCCCGTGATCATCGGCATGCTGACGCAATATCAAGAAGAAGGGAAAATCCCTCTGCGCCCCGGTGAAACGGAACATCGCAAGATTGGGATTGGTACGATTTTCTCTTTGACCATTCCCTATGCCATGGTTATCCTGCTAACCATGACGGCCATGCTCATTGTTTGGCTTACCTTTGGCCTACCAATTGGACCTGGCATTCCCATGCATATTCAGTAAGGTTACAGCTTCCTTGATTTTGTCCCCCTTAAGAAGGATAGCGACCACGATGGTCAATCCCCCGGCAGCTTTGCGGCTGCTGGGGGATTTGTAGAATCAGCGGAAATCCATCGCGGTGAATATCCTTCTGGAGAGGCTCTATCTGAAGTCTCCCCTTTTGTAAACGGAGAACAATCATCATGAAAACAAAGAAAAGCTTCCTCAATCGATTCATTGATACCATTGAGTATTGGGGCAATAAATTACCTCATCCTTTTATGCTCTTTGGCGGTATGCTCCTTGCTACCCTGATCATTTCCTGTCTTCTTGCCCGCATGGGTGTCAGCATCTCCTACATGAGTGCATCAAAGATTCCAGGCGAATCGGAAAAACTTGTGACAGTTTCTGTTGTTAATCTTCTTTCTGGAGATAACCTACGCTACATCATCACGAAATTTCCGGAAATTTTTGTTTCTTATCCACCGCTAAAACTGGTCCTTGTCATGATGGCAGCCAGCGCCTTCATCGAAAAAACGGGCTTTTTTGAGACCTTCATGAAAAAATATCTGCTCAAGGCACCACGCAGTCTCATTACTTTTGCTGTGGTCTTTGTGGGAATCAATGCCAATCTTATGAGTGACGCGGGGACGATTTTTTCCTTTACCATGGGCGGTGTCATTTTTGCCGCCTTGGGCCGCAATCCCCTTATTGGGGTCATCCTGGGCTATGCCAGCGCCAGCGGCGGTTTTACTGCCAATCTCTTTCTTGCTGGGACGGATGCGCTGCTTGCGGGGATAACGGAAAGTATTGTCAATGAAATGGGACTTTCCGTACCGATTAATCCTGCAGTCAACTATTTTTTCATGGCAGCAGCCACTTTTATCCTTTCCGTGACGATGACTCTTTTTACGGAAAAAGTTGTTTGTCGTATGGTGGGCGATGGGGACGGGACACTTGATGAGAGCCTCATTGAAAAGCATCGCCTGACAGCAGATCAGGAAAAAGGCCTGCGCTGGGCTTTTTATGGTTTTCTTTTCTTCCTTTTGATTATGGGACTTCTCACGATCCCAGATGGAGCACTCCTGCGCAATGCCAAAGGCGGATTTCTTCCGAAATCCCCACTCTTTGAGGGCATCATCGTCATTATCGGGTTTGCTTTTGTGGCAACGGGCATTCCTTATGCGGCAGCGACGGGAACAATCAAGGAGATGCGGGATATTCCCCGCCTTGTATCTGCGGGTCTGCAGCAAGCCATTCCTCTTTTGACAACAACTTTGATTGCTTCCCTATTCATTGACATGATGAACAAGTCCAATATATTCAAGGTTGTTGCCATTGTTGGAGCAGAAGTCCTGAAAGGGGCCGATGTGGGGCTCATCCCTTTGTGCCTGATGATTGTTGTTGTAACGGCAATCATCAATCCTTTCATGACAAGCGGATCCTCGAAGTGGCTTCTTATCGCTCCCATGATTGTACCTATGTTCACACTTCTTAATGTCCATCCGGCTTATGCCCAGCTGGCCTTTCGCATTGGGGATTCGTGCACCAATATCTGCTCACCCCTTCATTCGGCTCTGCCCATCATTATAGGGCTCCTCACGGAATACCAGGCCGAAGGGAAGATTCCCCTGCGCCCCGGCGAAATGACGCAGCGGGAACTGGGGATTGGAACCATTTTCTCCCTTACAATTCCTTATTCTCTGGTCCTTCTGTCAACCATGACGGTCATGATGATTCTTTGGCTCCTGCTTGCCCTGCCAATTGGGCCAGGGGTTTCCATGTATTTATGATTGATGTGATATACTGTAAGAAAACTCAATGAAGGAGGGACAGCAATGCTGATTAAAAATGCTTATGTACTCAGCCCCCATGTGACAGAGGGGGTCTACGATATTAGGGTCCTTGACGGGAAAATTGCCGAAGTGGGGGAATCCCTTTCGGCAGAAGGTGAATCCGTTCGGGACGCTGGCGGGGCCTATGTGACGCCCGGCCTCATTGATGCTCACACCCATCTTGGGCTCAAAGCAGATTCGCTGGGTGAATTCTACGCCGACCATAACGAGAAGAAGATGATCCTTTCCCCAGAGATGCGGGCCATTGATGCCATAAATCCTCTCGATCGGACCTTTGAGGAAGCACGAAATGCCGGTATTACTTGCTGCGCCAGCGGCCCTGGTTCGCTGAATGTGATTGGCGGTCAGTATGCTGCCATCAAGACGCGGGGCAAGATTATTGACGAGATGGTCCTTGACCCTTATTTTGCTATGAAATGCGCCTTAGGGGAAAATCCTAAAAAGGGATATGAAACAACCCGTATGGGGATTGCTGCAACACTTCGGGAATTTCTCCTTACGGCCAAGGTTTATGCGGAAACACCCGTCCGTGATTATGACCGGAAACTGGAACCTATGGTGCCTATTATGCGCGGCGAAAAAACGCTCAAGATCCACTGCCACGAGGCTCTTGATATTGTGACGGCAATCCGCATTTGTGATGAATTCCATCTACGGTTTACCTTGGACCATGTGACTTGCGGAACGGATATCTTGGAATTCTTACGCAAACGTCCGGAAATCCCGCTTCTCGTAGGTCCAAGCTTGGGAAGCCGAGGCAAGGTAGAACTTCACGGGAAAGGGTTTGACAGTGGGGCGGCATTAGCTGAAGGCCGCCATATCTGCATCATTACGGATGCGCCCGTAATTCCGCTGCAGTATTTGCCCATTTGTGTCGGTCTTGCCATCAGTAAAGGCATGGCCTATGAACAAGCCCTTGAAGCAGTTACCATCAATGCGGCCCGTGTCATGGGCGTTGAAGGCCGGGTAGGGAGCCTTGAAATAGGGAAGGATGCCGATCTGGTCCTTTTTAACGAAAAACCCTTTGTCTCGATTCAAGATCCCCTTGCGGTCATGATGGACGGGAATTTTCTTGATGTCTCCATTTAAAAAAGCAATTTATGCACCTCTCCTGTCAATTTTGATGGGGGAGGTTTTATTTTTTCTGAGAAAAGGAATATTTACGTACTAATAATTAAAATAATGAGAATAAAACGGGACAGTATATAAAGATAAAACATTGTAAATTAGCCTTATAAAAATATGCTCAATTTTATGAATAAATTGTAAAATATTTGACGGAGTATTTCATAACATGTAAAATTAATATTATGAACAAACATTTTGCATAAACATACTAAAGAAAGGATGGTTTCATGAAAGCAATCAAGTTAATGATCCTGACCGCCCTCCTCGTCTTATTGGGGATTCTTTCAGGGTGTTCCCCTGACGGAAAGCGTCCTGTCGTTTTTGCAGATCCCGGATGGGACAGCGTCCGGTTCCATAATGCCGTGGCCCAGATTATTGCCGAAAAGGTCTATGGCCTCAAGACAGAAATCCTTTATGGTTCAACGCCCATTACGCAGGCTGCCCTTGTACGCGGCGATGCGGATGTCAATATGGAGCTGTGGACGGATAACGTTCCTACCTATGAAGCAGATAAGGCCGCCGGTGGGATCGTGGATCTGGGCATCAACTATGCTGATAACCGACAAGGTTTTTATGTTCCGCGCTATGTCATTGAAGGCGATGCTGAACGCGGTATTTCCCCTATGGCGCCGGACCTCAAATCCGTCAAGGACCTGAGTCGATATGCGGCGCTTTTTAAGGATGAGGAGGAACCGTCAAAAGGACGCTTATATGGGGCCATCCCAGGATGGAACATCGATGCCATCCTCTATAAGAAGTATAAAGCCTATGGTCTTGATCGGAGCTATGTCTATTTTCGGCCCGGCAGCGAAGCTACGCTGTCTACGGCTTTTTTGACCGCCTATGAGAAGGGACTTCCTGTTGTAGGGTATCAATGGGAACCGACTTGGCTTTCGGGTAAACTTGACCTTGTCCTGCTGGAAGATGCCCCTTATGAAAAAGCCGCTTTTGAAGAGGGACTTACAGAAGCGCCTGCCGTGAAGGTTGTTATCGCGGCCAATTCCCGTTTCCCTAACCGGGAACCTGATTTTTCAAAGTTCCTCAGCCGGTATCACACGTCGAGCGCCCTTACGGCAGAAGCCTTGGCCTATATGGCAGATACGAAGGCTTCCTATGAGGAGACGGCCCGCTGGTTCCTCAAAAAGCATGGGAACCTTGTCGATACTTGGCTAGCGCCTGATGAAGCGGCTAAATTGCGAGAAGCACTTTAATTGGGAAAGGAGCCTTTATGATCAACTTCCTTACAACGTTTCCGAACCTTCACATCAATGTGGCTGAGCCCGTCGATTCCTTTGTCCGCTATATCAATATTCACTATGGAGCTTTTTTTGTCTCTTTCAAGCGTCTTATCGGTGCCTTTGTTGGGGCCCTTAACAGCGGCCTTGACGCAATTCCTTGGTGGATCTTGATCCTTGCCGTGGCCTATGGCGGCGGCAGGCTGATGGATAGTTACCGCAAAGGAGCCTTTTTTGGCGGATTGCTCTTTTTTATCGGTCTTTTGGGCTACTGGCAGATGATGTGCGAAACCCTTTCCATCGTCCTTGCGGCTGTATTCTTTTCCCTTTTGATTGGCCTCCCCATTGGCGTCCTTCTTGCTTCCATCAAGCGGGCAGATCCCTTGATCCGACCTTTTCTTGATGCCATGCAGACGATGCCGACCTTTGTCTATATGATTCCTGCGGTCATGCTTCTAGGGCCGGGGAAGGTGCCGGCCGTCCTTGCAACCGTCGTATATGCAGTCGTTCCTGTCATTCGGCTGACGAGTCACGGCATCAAGCAAGTCGATCCAGAAGTTGTAGAAGCATCCCGTTCATTTGGGGCCTCACGCTTCCAGACCCTCGTCAAGGTGCAGATTCCTCAGGCTCTGCCTACAATCATGACGGGAATCAATCAGACCATGATGATGGCTGTTGCTATGGTCGTTACAAGTTCCATGATTGGTGCCAACGGCCTTGGCATGGAAGTCCTCATTGCCATCAACCGTATGGAATCAGGGCGCGGACTGTCGGCAGGACTCAGTATTGTCATCATTGCCATCCTGCTTGACCGTCTGACCCAAAGCGTGATTCGAAAGGAGGAATCCTAATGACAAAAACGCCCATTCTCGAGGTCCGGCACCTCTATAAAATCTTTGCGCCTTTGGACTTTCGTGGTGAGAAGAAAATGGCCTATAAGCTGCTGGAACTTGGGGCCACAAGACAGGATGTTTTTGAAGCAACCGGGATGACGGCGGCCGTGACGGACGTGTCCTTTCAGGTAGAAAAAGGTGAAATCTTTGTACTCATTGGCTTATCAGGAAGCGGTAAATCGACCCTTGTGCGCTGCCTCAATATGCTGCATCGCCCCAGCCGGGGAGAAGTTCTCATTGATGGGGAAGATATCACTGCATACGATGAAGCGAAACTGCAGGAATTGCGGCGGACCAAGATTTCCATGGTTTTCCAAAATGGCGGACTGTTGGCGCATCGGGATGTCATGGGCAATGTGGGCTATGGCCTTGAAATCCGCGGAGTCAAGAAGGAAGAACGCGAGGCCAGGGCCCTCGAAATGATTCGTATGGTGGGCCTTGAAGGACACGAGCGGGACCGTCTTGACAGTCTTTCCGGCGGGATGCGGCAGCGCGTCGGTATCGCTCGGGCCCTAGCAAGCGACCCGGACATCCTGCTCATGGATGAAGCCTTTTCTGCTCTTGATCCCCTTGTGAAAAATGACCTCCAGTTTGAACTCCTGCGCATCCAGGAACAGACGGGAAAGACCATCATTTTCATCACCCATGATATCAATGAAGCCTTTAAGCTGGGCAGCCGCGTGGGCATCCTGCGTGACGGACGCATGGTCCAGCTTGATACACCGGAAAAAATGCTGAGCGCACCGGCCAATGATTATGTCCGGCGCTTTATTGACAGTGTTGATACAACAAAGGTGCTTACGGTCAAGCATATTATGACCGTTCCCGGGTCCGTGATAAAAAAGACTGACGGAGCCAATGTGGCACTTAACAGCATGCGCACGAGCGGCGTTTCAAGTGCCTATGTGGTGAGTGACTATATGCATTTTGACGGGATCATTACCCTGGAAGGGGCCCTTTCCGTGCGGGATGGGAGAAAGACCTTTGAAGAAGCCATCATTCGGGAGGTTCCTTTTGTACGCAATCTTGATGCCCCCGTTTCCTCGATTGTCCCTTTGGCGGCAAAGACGCAGTATCCCCTTGCTGTAGTGGATGAACATGATGTCTTCCGCGGCATTGTTACAAAGGCCTCTGTCCTGTCGTCCCTTTCCGTCTAAATAAAAAATCGGGTCTTCCCAAAGGAAGATCCGATTTTTCTTTTATTTTTGGTTCAGCCTTTTTGCAAAGAGGGGATAGCGTTGGCTCATCTTTTTTGTCATGACAAGGCAGTACTCGATGTGGGCCGATTGGTCCGCGATTGGGACGGACGTCCGATCTTTGAGGGTCTCTTCACTTAGGACACGGTCCGTAATGAAGGAAGGCAGGGTAGAAGCCTTTTCCAATTCAAAAAAGTCATCCCTCTGTTCTTGAAGCAGGAATCGGGAATGGGGCATGGTTTCCTTGATCAGATCCTTCCAGAACCCGATATGGGAATAAACGATCATGGTCGTTCCGTCCAAATCGGAAAAAGAAAGGGAGGGGCATTTTTCCCGGGGATGCCCTTTAGGAAGGTTAAAGTACAGTGATTCCTTGCCGAAGGGAAAGGAGATGAGCGCAGTGTCGGTTGGCGTAAAAGGCAGGATGATGACCTGATATCGCCCTTCCCGCAATCCTTGGAGGAGAGGGCTCGTCCCGCGTAGTTCCGTTGTCAGGGACTGCGCGGGATAGAGTTCTGTTGCCAGCCGTACAAAGTCCATGACAGGATAGGGAGCACAGCTTCCTAGCGCCAAGGTGTGCCTTGAGCGGTCAAGCTGGCGGACTTTGTCCGTCATGGCATCCAATTCGGAAAGGACCTTTTTTGCTTCTTTCAAGGCAAGCAGTCCATTTTCATTGAGGGCGATGTGATTTTTTGAACGCGTAAATAACATAACCCCAAATTCCTGTTCCAGGAGTTTCATGTTCCTTGTCAATGTCGGCTGCGAAACGTGTAGGTATTCCGCTGCTTTTGAAAGGGTGCCATACGCACCAAAGGCAACGAATTGAAAAAGGTGCTCAAACTCAATCATACGAACCTCCACTATTTAATTTATAAATACAAGTATACCATAATATAAATGTACAAGATACGGATTTCTCGCTATAGTATAAGAAAGATTTTCTTCTTCAGTCATTATTTTGAGAAATGATATGATAGAAAAGTAGAAAGGTGGAATCCTTATGCAGGAAGTGACTCTTAATCAGGGAATCAAGATGCCCCAACTAGGCTTTGGCGTCTTTCAGGTTCCCGACGAAAAGATTTGCAGGGAAAGTGTCCTTATGGCCCTTGAAACAGGGTATCGGCTCATTGATACGGCTGCTGCTTATTTCAATGAAAAAGCTGTAGGACAGGCAATCAAGGAAAGCGGAATCCCTCGAAAAGAGCTCTTTATAACGACGAAACTATGGGTTCAGGATGCTTCTTATGAAAAGGCCAAGGAAGCCGTGAAGGTATCCCTGGATAAGCTTGGACTGGATTATCTGGACCTTTACTTGATCCATCAGCCCATGGGGGATTATTATGGCGCCTATCGGGCCATGGAAGAAGCGCATGATAAGGGGCTTCTTCGGGCTATTGGAGTCTGCAATTTCTATCCCCATGTCCTTGCTGATTTTTGTGAGACCGTTCGCGTCATGCCCGCCATCGACCAAGTCGAGCTACATCCCTTCTTTCAGCAGGAAAATGCCTTGGCTCTTATGAAACACTATGGCGTGAAACCGGAAGCTTGGGGTCCTTTTGCAGAAGGAAAACACGGTCTTTTTACCCACCCGGTCCTTACGGAAATCGGGAAAAAGTATGGCAAGTCCGCCGCCCAAGTGGCTCTGCGCTGGAATCTTGATCGCGGCGTCATCGTAATCCCTAAATCGACCCATCTGGAACGGATGAAGGAAAATCTCGATTTTTTTGATTTTACCCTTTCAGCAGAAGACCACAGCGCCATTGCAGTCCTTGACCGGGGGCGCAGCGACATTGTGAATCACTTTGATCCCCAATTTGTTCAGGCCCTTCACCAGCTGAAAATCCATGAGTGAAGGCCTTGCCAGTTCTCCCCGTTTGATTTTCCTATTTCATCCATTACTCACGCTTAAAAGAAAAGCTCCAGCCTCCTTTGAAGGAGGACTGGAGCTTTTTGGCGTGTCTAAAAGGGGTTGCCTCTGGTCTCAAAAATCGATATCCCTATCGTAGTAAGAGGCCTGGAACAGCTTTTTCATTTTGCTTTCCGTCGGCTTACGAGGATTGGACAATGTGAAGGCATCCATGCCGGTATGTGCCACGAGTTTTGGGGGCATGCCGCGAGCCAATTCGCAATCAATGATGGCAATGTCCGGTGCAATCCCAAAGTCCGCAATCGATTACTTGATTCCGCTTTTATCATCCGTGATGATGGAAAAGCTGTTGATTTCCATGTCCGTGCCCGATGTGGATGAAATCGTGATGAAATGGGCTTTGCGTCTTAGCCTAGGAAGGCCAAAGAATTTGCGCATTTTATCAAAGGTGATGGCGGGGTATTCATAGTTGATTCACATGGCTTTTTCGGCATCAATGGGGGGAACCGCCGCCAATGGCGATGATTCATTGAGGACCAGATTCCTGCATGACCTTGACGTGTTTAAGGACAGTTTCGACGAAATGATTGGATTTGATGCCTTCATAGATTTTAACGTCCCTACCGCCTCCTTGAGGTCGGCTTCAGCTTTATCCAAGGAAACCGTTCCTACAGCTGGGACCTCAGCCGGTACGGATGATGCCCGTTTTCCTGTTAAGTTATTGAGGATTTCCATGGAAACATAGCCATTACAGATATCTCTTGGAAGAGTCAATCGCTGCATGATATGACCTTCTATTTAGCTTACAGGTTCATCATATCACGGTTCAGATGCAATTGAAATGGTGACACCAAGGGCTCATTTTCAAGGACTGAATCTGTAATAAATTGACCATATCACCTGCGGCTTTGTCCATTTTCCAAATGTTTTTGCTCTTTGCCGCGCTGGGTAAGTCTGTCCATGATGAGGTGCAATTTTGGAAGGCTAGATTTTACGAAACTTTTACAGGAAGAAAAGGTCAATCTTTACAGAAGTAGGATAGGCTATTCATAAAGCAAAACCAGTATAGCTTATTGTGAAATGGATTGCGTAAGAAAGGATGGATCATTGATGAAAGTAAAAAGCGTAGTAAGAAAAGGATTGCTGATGGGGTTAGCTGCCATGATGATTGTTGGGATTGCTGGCTGCGGCGGTAAGAAGGCCGTAACGACGGGGGATGAAAAGGCCCTTTCTGGAAGCATTACGGGTTCTGGTTCATCGGCTCTCCTGCCGCTTGTCAAAGATGCCGCAGAAGCCTTCAAGAAAAACCATAAAGATGTATCCATCAGCCTTAACGCAGGAGGAAGCGGCACTGGTCTTAAACAGGTCTCGGAAGGCTCTGTCGATATGGGTAACTCCGATGTTCCGGCTGTGGCAAAACTGCCTAAGGAAAAAGCAGAAAAGCTCCTTGACCACAAGATTTGTGTCATGACTGTAGCGACCATTGTCAATAAGGATGTGGCATCAACTGTCAAGAATCTGACAAGCCAGCAGCTAAAAGATATCTTTACAACAAAAATCAAGAACTGGAAAGAAGTGGGCGGGCCAGATGAACCGATTGTCCTGATTACCCGTCCGAAGACTTCCGGTACGCGTTCCCTCTTTACGAAATATGCATTGGGCGGAGCGGAAGAAGTATCCAATAAGTCCCTTGAGACCGATAACTCCGGACTTTTGCTCCAGAGTGTCGCCCAGAACAAAGGAGCCATTGGATATGTAGCCCTGCCTTACCTTGTAAAGAATGATACGGTCGCAGCCATAGCCATTGACGGCGTCGCCCCGACCTTGGAAAATACCTACAGCGGTAAGTATAACGTCTTCGGATTTGAACATATCTACACAGCAAAAGATCCAAAACCGGCGGTGAAAGCTTTCCTCGAATTCATTAGTTCGGCTGATTACGGCAAACGGATTGAAGAACTTGGTTACGGCGTCAGCAGCAAGATGCAGATGAAGGATCCAAACCACGATTAATTCCATCTTTAAAACCTTGAGAAAAGGAGATTTTCTATGGAGGAAGAAGCGATGCTGCAGCATGCAGCAACCGTCCATCACAGGGAGCTCCTTGCAACGACGGGAGTAAAGTTATGCGGATTTACCGCGGCTTTGCTTCCGTTTTGTATAGGCCTGTTCCTTTTCATGCGCGGCAGTGAAACATTTCTGGTCTTTGGTCACTCGTTACAGGAATTTCTTTTCAGCGGTCAGTGGGCCCCTTCTGATACGGCGTCCGGCGGAGGGCAGGTAGGGGCTGCCATGTTTATCTCGGGCTCCCTTGTCATCTGCCTCCTTGCACTTTTATTTGCCCTGCCTGTCAGTCTTGCGGCAGCCATTTATATGACGGAAATCGCATCTGCTTCGGCACGGCGCCGGGTCCAGCCTTTTATAGAACTTTTTACGGGGATTCCCTCTGTCATCTATGGCTGGATTGGCCTTACAGTATTGATTCCTTTTTTGCGGAAATTTTTCACGATGCCTTTTGGTTTTTCTGTCTTGGCTGCCGCTTTGGTTCTTGCAGCCATGATTTTTCCTGTGATCACCATGATGGCTTCCGATGCGATGTTGGCTGTTCCCAAGAGCCTGCGTGATGCAGCGTACGGCCTTGGTGCGACACGCTGGGAAACAATCCGTACCGTTGTTTTTCCTTCTGCCCGAACGGGAATCTTCACGGGAATCGTCTTAGGTCTTGCCCGCGCCTTGGGCGAAGCCCTCGCCGTGGCCATGGTGGTAGGTCAGATGAAGGTTTTCCCAACTTCCCTATTTATGCCGGCAACGGCCATGACAACAGTGATTGCGTCTGATATGGGAAGCGCCATGGAAGGCGGCGAATATAATGCCGCACTTTGGACACTGGCATTTCTGCTTTTTGCTATATCGTTTATCCTGATTTTTGTCATCCATCACGTAGGAAAAAATCGCTCAAGGGAGGCTGCCTGATGATCAAAGAAACCTTTTCGCTTCCTTGCCATGATGCGCCATCAAAGAAAGAAGGGCTAAAACGCATCAAGCGAAAAAGAAAAATATCGTCCATCATGACCGGTATCTTTTATGCTGGGGCTTTTGGCGCGGCCTTGCTGCTCATTGTCTTTGTTGGGTTTGTCATTGGGCAGGGGATTCTAGCGGTGAGTTCCGATATCCTTGATTCTCTTTCCGACATCTTTTTCAATACGCTCTATCTTGTGGTCATGGCCCTGTTTTTCAGCGCCTTATGGGGGATTCCTGCAGGAATCTTTCTTGCTGAATATGCCGGTCATGGAAAAGTGACACAATGGGTCCGGATGGCAATTGAAACCTTGGCGTCCCTTCCTTCGATTGTTGTTGGCCTATTTGGCTATCTGGTCTTTATCGTCATGACCGGTTCTCAATGGAACCTAATGGCCGGGGCCCTGTCCGTTTCCATCATTACCTTGCCCATGCTCGCCTCTGTTACGGAAGACGCCCTTGAAGGACTGCCGCCCTATTATAAACTGGGCAGTCTGGGTCTTGGGGCGTCCCGGATACAGACGCTGGTCCACGTTCAGCTGCCTGCTTGTTTCCCACGCATCATGACGGGTCTCATTCTTGCAGCCGGCCGTGGTTTTGGGGAAGCGGCTGCCCTGATGTTTACGGCGGGAATGAGTACGGACATCGATTGGTTCAACTGGAATCTTTTAAGCCGCTCCTGTCCGCTGAATCCCTTTAGACCGGGGGAAACCTTGGCTCTTCATATTTGGGCGCTTCGGACGGAAGCTCTTGATCCCAATGCAGCAGAAATCGCGGGAGTCACAAGCGCTATCCTCATGCTGGTTATTGTCATTTTCAATGCGGCTGCCCGCTATATCAGCTGGCGCATGGAAAAGAAAATGGGAGGAATTTGATCCATGGAAAAACTAGATGCAAGATCGGAGGACCTGACATTTGATATTCAGCACGTGAATCTTTTCTATGGAAAGAATCAAGCCTTGAAGGATATTTCTATGCAGGTTCGCAAAAATGAGATTACTGCCCTCATTGGGCCGAGCGGATGCGGGAAGTCCACGCTCCTTAAGACGCTCAACCGCATGAATGACTTTGTTGAAGGCTGTCGCGTTGAAGGCTCTATCAAGTTTGAGGGACAAGATATTTTTACGGAAATCGATCCCTTGCTCCTGCGCTATCGAGTGGGCATGGTTTTTCAGCAGCCCTCTCCCTTTCCAAAGAGCATTTATGATAATGTGGCCTATGGGCCGCGCGTCCAGGGTATTACGAGTCAGTCCGTCCTTGACGGTCTCGTGGAGACCAGTTTAAAGCAAGCCGCCATTTGGGATGAACTCAAGGATCGACTCAACATGAGTGCTCTGGGCCTTTCCGGCGGGCAGCAGCAGCGCCTTTGCATTGCAAGGACACTTGCTGCGCAGCCTTCTGTCATCCTCATGGATGAACCGACGAGTGCCCTTGATCCGATTTCCACACAGAAAATTGAGGACCTTGCCTTGGAACTCAAGAAACAATATACGATTGTCATCGTGACCCATAATATGCAGCAGGCCAAACGAATTTCCGACTGGACAGCGTTCTTCTACTTGGGGGAATTGGTGGAAATGGACCGGACCGAAAAACTCTTCACCAATCCTGACGAACCTCGTACGGAATCTTACATTACAGGTCGGTTCGGCTGATGCCAAAAGGAGGAATGAACATGCGGGATGCCTATGTAGAGTCCCTTGAAGAAATGCACAAAGACGTGGAAAAGCTTATTTGCGCACTCAAGGATACCATCAAACGGACAGGAGAAGCCATGCTCAGCATGGATGTCGATATGGCAAGGGAAATCCGTGATGGGGATGAGGCCTTTGATAATATGATCCGTGACATCATGCACAAAGACCTCAATATCCAGGTCCTGCAGTCGCCTGTTGCCGGTGATTGGCGGAGCCTTGTCGGAACTTTCAAGATGCTGGGGGACATGGAGCGGATTGCGGATCATTGTTCCGATATCAGCAGCTATGTGCTCCGTATTGCGGGAATGAAAAATCCCCTTCCGCTGCCGAAAGGGGTCGATCATCTGTATGAAGATATGGAAGGCCTTGTTACGACTGCATTTGACTGCTGGCTAAGCGGGGATTCCAAGACCGCGGAACTGATCAAGGATAAAGATGATGTTATCGATGCCCGCTTCAACCAATTGCTTTTTGACCTTTCCAATAAAATCGAGAATCGGGAAGATCGGGCAAGCATAGGTGCCTATGTGGATTACGTACTCATCATCAAATATATTGAACGCATGGCAGACCATGGAAC
>UMFV01022913.1_pt1 | contig 17599 bp, 19 predicted proteins | sample 1965101 | NCBI WGS metagenome assembly UMFV01 (sample SAMEA4836055, study PRJEB28245) | human gut metagenome | biome: gut microbiome; material: fecal sample | place: Denmark | collected 2008 | reverse complement strand
TTAATGATTTTTATATTCGATTTAAGGAAGGTCGTGTTGTAGATTTTGATGCTAAGGCAGGTAAAGATGTGCTTGCAAGCATCATTGATACTGATGATGGGGCTCATTATTTAGGTGAAGTGGCACTCGTGCCTGTTGATTCTCCTATATCAGAAATGGGGCTATTATTCTATAACACATTATTTGATGAGAATGCAGCATGTCATCTTGCTCTTGGTAAAGGGTTTAATGAATGTATTAAGGGCGGTTATGAGATGACTAAAGAAGAATTATATAAACATGGTGTCAATGATTCATTCACACATGTTGATTTTATGATTGGGACAAAAGACCTTGATATTGAAGCTGTGACTCAAGATGGAAAAACAGTGCAGATCTTCAAGAATGGTCAATTCGTAATTTAAGGAGGCTATATGTCAGAATTTGTAGATAAAGTAAGTAAACGTCGTACGTTTGCGATTATTTCTCACCCGGATGCTGGTAAAACAACATTAACAGAAAAGTTCTTATTATATGGTGGAGCTATTCAGGAAGCCGGTATGGTTAAGGGTAAGCAGAATATGCGTCATGCAGTCAGTGACTGGATGGAAATTGAAAAACAGAGAGGGATTTCTGTTACATCTTCAGTATTACAGTTCAACTATGATGGGTTCTGTATCAATATCCTAGATACTCCAGGCCATCAGGACTTCTCAGAAGATACATATCGTACATTAATGGCAGCTGACTCAGCAGTCATGGTTATTGATGCATCTAAGGGTGTCGAAGCACAGACACGTAAGTTATTCAAGGTTTGTGCAATGAGACATATTCCTATCTTTACTTTCATCAATAAGATGGATAGAGAAGCCAAAGACCCTTATGAATTAATGGAAGAAATTGAACAGGAATTAGGTATGGATACATGTCCTGTTAACTGGCCTATTGGATGTGGTAAACAGTTCAAAGGTGTTTATGAAAGAGAATCTAAGAAAGTGATTCGTTTCGTACCAGTACAGGGTGGTAAGAAGGAAGTACAGGAAATCATTACTGATTATGATGATCCTGAATTAATTAAAGAAATTGGTGAAGATTATTATGCGACTCTTCAGGATGATGTCGAATTACTCGATGGTGCAGGTGCAGAATTTGATCTAGAAAGAGTACATCGTGGAGAATTATCACCCGTATGTTTTGGTAGTGCCTTAACTAACTTCGGTGTAGAGCCATTCTTACATCATTTCTTAGATTACTCTATGCCTCCTCAGCCAAAACAGAGTGATGATGGGCCAATTGATCCGTTCAATGAAGACTTCAGTGCATTTGTATTCAAGATTCAGGCAAACATGAATAAAGCACATAGAGATAGAATGGCATTCATGCGTATTACTTCTGGTAAATACACTAAGGGTATGGAAGTATTCCATATGCAGGGAAATAAGAAGATTAAATTAAGTCAATCTAAACAGTTAATGGCTGATGACCGTGAAGAAATCCAGGAAGCTTATTCTGGAGATATCATCGGTGTCTTTGATCCAGGTATTTTCTCTATTGGTGATACAATCTGTACACCTAAGCACAAATTCAAGTTTGAAGGTATCCCTACATTCGCTCCTGAACATTTCGCACGTATCCGTAATACAGATACAATGAAACGTAAACAGTTCGTTAAGGGTGTAGAACAGATTGCTCAGGAAGGGGCTATCCAGATCTTCACTGAAATTGGTGGTTCAATGGAAGAAATCATCGTAGGTGTAGTAGGTGTCCTTCAGTTTGAAGTACTTGAATATCGTTTAAAGAACGAATATAACGTAAATATCAAGAGAGAACCTCTTGGATATCAGTTCATTAGATGGATTGATAATGAAGAAATTGATTTATATAGCTTGAATTTATCTTCAGATACAAAGAGAGTTCAGGATTTAAGAGGAAAGTATTTATTACTCTTCTCTAATCAGTGGGGAATCAACTGGGCGACTGATAAGAACAAGGAATTAATCTTATCAGAATTCTCTAAAAACTAATGAAAAAGAATTGGCGTTATTGGTGGACGCTTTTGTACTTTGTAGTTTATCTGGCATGTTTCTTCTTTATTGAACATTTTATGCCAGTGACGCAATATCATATGATTTCTACACCAATAGATCATATAATTCCATTTAATGAGTGGTTTGTTTTCCTTTATATCAGCTGGTTTGGATATATCTTCTTCTCTTTCTGGTATTTCTTCTTTAAAGATAAGAAAGAATACTTGCAGATGATTACATTCCTATTTACCGGTATGACACTCTTTATAGTGGTATCAGTCATCTATCCTAATGGTTTAGATATTAGACCAAAACAATTAGGTGATAATAATATTGCGTTAATACTTGTTGATTTGCTTTATAAGATTGATACACCAACCAATGTATTGCCTAGTATTCATATCTTTAATTCTATTGGTATGTGCATGGCTTTTAGTAAATCAAAGCATGCAACTGGTATTATGAAGAAGGGAACTACAATTCTTACAATAGGGATTATTATCTCTACTTTCTTAATCAAGCAGCATGGAATTATTGATGCACTTTCTGCAGCTGTGTTATCAATTATTCTTTATGTAATTGTTTATAAGAAAAAATATTTATTTATTAAAAAGAAAATCTTAAAAGTTCATGGGTGACCATGAACTTTTTTATGTTAGAATACATACAAGGAGTGATAATGATGAAAATACTTGCTGCATTTGATTCTTTTAAAGAAAGTATGACTGCATATGCTGCAGGAGAAGCAGTACAGAGAGCTTATAATAATGTACATATTTGTCCTTTAGCTGATGGTGGTGAAGGGACAATGGAAGTCATGAATCGCTATCTACATGGTGATATTCATGAAATAGAAGTAGCGGGACCACTATTTAAGACAGTTCATGCAAAACTCGCTATTATGGATGATCTTGCTATTATAGAAAGTGCACAGGCATGTGGACTTGATTACCTGACTGAAGAAGAAAAGAACGGAACAGAAGCAACATCTTATGGTGTAGGAGAAATGATGAAATATGCTTATGATCATGGTGTCAAACGTTTCCTTTTGACTTTAGGTGGTTCAGCCTGTAATGATGGTGGTATTGGTTTATTAAGTGGTATGGGTTATGGTTTTTTTGATCAGTTTGATCAGCGTATTCCAATGAATGCGAGAGGACTCGAAACACTTGATCATATTAAGAAAACACGTCTTGATTTATCAAATATAGAAGTAGAAGGGGCATGTGATGTCACCAATCCATTATGTGGGAAAGAAGGAGCCACTTATGTCTTTGGCCCTCAAAAAAAGGTAAAAGATTTAGAAAAGACAGATCAGGCAATGAAGCATTATGCAAAAATAATGAGTGAATTAGTTGATAAAGATGATTCATGTGTACCTGGTGCAGGAGCAGCAGGAGGTATGGGCTATGCGATTGTTACAGGACTAAATGGTAAATTAGTGACTGGATTTGATGCAGTCAGTCGTACAGTTCATCTAGAAGAAGCAATCCAGAAAGCGGATATTATTTTTACAGGTGAAGGAAAAATGTATCATCAGACTTTATATGGCAAGACACCAATAGGTGTCTTGCGCTTAGCACAGAAATACAATAAGCCTGTTGTTGCATTTTGTGGAAAGTGTGAAGATAAAGAGACATTACTTGAAGCTGGATTTGAGGATGTACGCTGTATTAATCATACAGATGAACCTCTTTCTGTATTATTGGAAAAAGGTCCACAGTATTTAGAAGAAGAAGTGAGACGTTATTTGGAGGAAAAGAATGTATAAGGTTACAAAAGATGAATTACTATTAGATTCTCTTGTAGAGCATACTCGTAAGAAGAGAAATGATTGTAAGAATTTATTGAAATATAAATCAGTACAGGTGAATGGTGAAGTACAGACTTATCATGCCTTTGAATTGCATCCAGAAGATGAAGTAGAAGTTGGTAAGAAGACGAATCTTCCTTTTGAACTTCTTTATGAAGATGATGACATGATAGTCATTAATAAGCCTTCGGGGCTTGTGAGTGAAGAGACACGTAATAATAAATATCAGACAGCTTTTTATATGGTGATGGAATATTGTCGTAAGAAGAGACAGCAGTGTTATCTTGTACATCGCTTAGACCAGGATACTTCTGGTGTACTTATGTTTGTGAAGAATAAGAAGCTTTATCAGGAATTAACTCATAACTGGAATAAGTATGTTAAAACAAGAGGCTATGTTGCAATATTAGAAGGACAATGTCGTAAGTCAGGCACAATAAAGAATCATCTTGTAGAAGATAAACAGTTAAAGATGCGTATTGCAAAAGAGGGACAATTGGCTATTACGCACTACAAGCCATTAGAAGTATCTAAGGACTATACAATGATGGAAGTATTCTTAGATACAGGGCGTAAGAATCAGATTCGTGTTCATATGGCTTCTTTGAATCATCCTATTATTGGTGATAGGAAATATGGTGCACGTACAAATCCTTTAAAGAGATTAGGTTTACATGCGCATGAATTTGCATTCACACATCCTTTTACACATAAAATAATGACCTTTAAAGCACCGCTTCCTTCTTCTTTTAAGCAGATGTTTAAACCTTCTAAAAGATAAAGGGGAATAAACAGTGAAACATAGTAAACTAATCAGTCAAATTGTTGTACTTGCGGTATGTGTTGTTGCGGTCTTTTGTGGGTTAAAAATAAGAGACAAAATCAGACTACAGAAGGAAGTTGTCTTAAGTGTGAGTGTACATCCTTATGGCCTTATGGATGGAAAAGAAACATATTTAGTGGCCACACAGGTATTCTTTCCTAAGGCTGTTAATATGTCTCAAGCAAGTTTTACTGTAGGTGATTTTAGTCAGCTTGGTGAAGTGAATGAGACACTTTCTAAAGATAAGACTTTAACTGAGGATTATTATAATAGTAAGGTGTTGCTTGAAAAGAATACACGAGTCATGATTGATTATAAGATTGTACAGATGGAACGCCCGATGGATATAGAAAATCTCACAGTCAAGGCTACTATAAAGTATAGAGGCATAAAGATTCATGCGGTGAATGGTGTTATTACAGAAATTTAAAATAAATTAAAAAAAGTTATTGACAAACACCTGTATATTGGGTAAGATGAACAAGTAAAAAGTGGAAAGAAGAAGTGCCTACTTCTCGCCCGATTGATACAGTCGATGGGCCAATGTCACTAGATTAAACTCTAACGATAAGTGGGCGCTAGTACGCTCACTTTTTATTTAATATGAAGTAAGCGGAGGTGGCTTTTATTAGACGTTATGATAGAACAAAACCAGTGAAGAAGGAAGATCCAATCAACGAAAATATTCGTTTTAAGGAAGTACTGGTTATTGATCAGAATGGAGAACAGTTAGGCGTTATGAGCAAGAGAGACGCAATGAATCGTGCTTATGATGCAGGACTTGATCTAGTTTGTGTTGCTCCTAAGGCAAAGCCAGCGGTATGTCGTATCATGGATTACGGAAAGTATCGTTTCGAGAAGCAGAAGAAACAAAAAGAAATGAAGAAGAATTCAAAAGTTGTTGCGATCAAGGAGACGCAGTTATCTCCAACAATCGATGTACACGATAAGAACGTGAAGCTTAAACGTACTTTGAAATGGTTACAGGATGGCGATAAAGTCAAGGTAGCAATTCGTTTCAGAGGAAGACAGATGGCTCATGTTGATCTTGGACAGAAGATTATGGACGATTTTATTGCGGAATGTTCTGAATATTGCGTCGTTGAAAAGCCAGCTAAACTAGAAGGAAGAACATTGACAGCAATGCTCGCACCTAAAAAAGCAAAGTAAAATAGGAGGAAACTTATCATGCCAAAAATGAAAACACATAGCGGTCTTAAGAAGCGCTTAAAGAAAACAGCAAGTGGTAAATTAAAGAGAGGCCATGCATACGTATCTCACTTATCACATAATAAGACACATAAACAGAAAAAGCATCTCGCTAAGTCAACATTAGTACACCCATCAGATTACAAGAGAATCAAGTCTCGTATCTAATAGGTTAATTTTAAGGAGGATATACACATGGCAAGAGTAAAAGGCGGATTTACAACTAGACGCAGAAGAAAAAAGACATTAAAGCTAGCTAAAGGTTACTTCGGTAGCAAACATGCTTTATATAAAACAGCTCATGAACAGGTAATGCATTCTTTAAAGTATGCTTACAGAGATAGAAGACAGTTAAAGAGAGAAATGAGAAAGCTTTGGATTGCACGTATCAACGCTGCTTGCAGAATGAACGATATGTCATATTCAACTTTCATGCACGGTTTAAAACTTGCAGAAGTTAACGTTAACAGAAAGATGCTTTCAGAAATCGCAATTGCTGATCCTGAAGGTTTCAAGGCTTTAACTGATTTAGCTAAAGAACAGTTAGCAAAGTAATCTAAAGTGCCAGAGATGGCACTTTTTTTCACGTTTAGAAAATTAATAGTGTGCTATGAAATAATCTTATATAATATACACCATGAAACTATTAAAAATATTAATCTGCTGTGGTGGTGGTTTCTCATCAAGCTATGTCACTACACGTATGCAGAAACAAATCCAAGAAAATCATTTAGAGAATCAAGTACAGATTGATTTCTCACCCTTTAGCTTGATGCACGAAGTGATTGATCAATATGATGTAGTGATGTGCTGTCCACACCTGCTCATGGAAATTAAGTTACACTTCAAGGATACAGGAATACCTTTATATGTTCTTCCTCCTAGAATGTATGGTTTAATGAAACTTTCTGAAATTGTAGATGATGCGAAAGGAGTCATAGACATCTATCAAAAAACAAAACAGAATCCAGTATATTTCCCTGGAGAAGAAAATATCTTAAGAGTGACACGTATTAACTCTTATAACCATACACATGGAGGTAAAGACAATGGGGACATTTAAATTTGCCTGTAAGATGTTGAAACGTGAAAAGAAGCAGGCAATGTCCTATGGCATCACTGTTCTTTTTACTGTCTTTGTTTCATTTGTCTTCTTTAATATTATTAATAATGATGCTTTAATGGATCAAACGGCTGCTGCGAGTGGTGGATCTTTTTCACAGGTCAGTGTTCCTTTATCAAGTATTATCGCATTTGTTGTGATAATGTTTTGTGGATTAATGATGGTTTATGCCAACTCATTCTTTTGTACACATAAGACAAAAGAATTCGCGATTCTCGCTATGAGTGGCAGTAGCTTTTTTGATTCAACACTCTATTTGTTTTATCAGGAGATTATTATCTCTTTAATTGCCTTGCCTCTAGGTTATTTGATTGGTATGGCAGGGGCAGTAGGCGTGAATTCAATCATGTATCAATATATGCATGTTAACAAGTCTATCTTTATGATTCCTATACGTGCTTACACTGATACACTCATGACTATTGTTATTCTTTTCTTTGTCACAATGTTAGGAGATTCAGGATTTGTTTATCGTCATGATATCCAGACACTATTACAGTACTCTCATGAAAAGGTTGTTGATCAGAAATTACCTTCTTATCTTCCGCCATTCATTTATATTTTTGCAATTATTCTATTAGTTACGACTCCTTATAGCCCTACAGGTTTTGTATTCCCTTGTGCTGTAGGAGGGGTGGGGGCAGCTTATGTACTATCCCAGACAATCCCTGAATTACTTAGAAAAATCAAAAGTAAACGTTTAGGACATACTTTAGATCTCGTCTCTTTAAGTCATTTATCTACATCCCTCACTAATTCAGGAGCTCTTATTCTTGTTTATGTTGTCACAAATGTCTGCATGAGTGCGATGATTATTGCGCAGAGAAATTCACCAAGAGAATATATGACTGCCATTATTGCATACATTGTAATGACAATCTTATTATCTATCACAATCATGTATAAATATGCTGCAGAAACGATGAAGAGAGTGAAAGCCTTTAGTAATCTTTATAAGATAGGTTGTACAAGAAAGAAGATTGCTTCTTATATCAAGAAGGAAGTTATTCTCTTCTATACATTACTTGTTTTAATCCCTATTGTTTATCTCACAATTGTCATGGTTCAGGTTTATATGCATACACCTGATACTTTGGGGCTTATTGTTATGCTATTTGGTGTGGATATCATTCCACAGATGATTCTTGCAATGATTACATACTATATCTATAAAAAGAATGTTTATACAGAAATAGGAGAAGTACTATGAGTGAAATTCTAGTTGCGAAAGAAATTACTAAAATATATGGTATTGGTACAAGCCATACTTTTGAAGCATTACATGGTGTCTCTATGACTATGAATGAAGGAGAATTCATCTGTGTCATGGGACCAAGTGGTGCAGGTAAATCAACTTTTATTAATAATCTATCTACAATAGATATTCCTACAAAAGGGAAGGTTTATATCAATGATACTGAAGTAAGAAGTATGGGTGAAAATGAAATAGGTAAGTTTCGTTATGAGAACCTTGGATTCATTTTCCAGGAATTCAACTTATTAGATTCTCTCACTATTCTTGAAAATATCGCAGTTCCTCTTTCTCTTGCAAATTTGCCACAGGAAGAAATAGAAGCAAGAGTTAAAGAAACAGCGTCACGTTTATCTATTGATTCATTACTTCATAAGTATCCTAATGAATGTTCAGGAGGACAAAGACAGCGTGCAGCCATCTGTCGTGCTCTTGTCACTCATCCTAAACTTATTGTAGCCGATGAACCAACAGGAAACTTAGATTCTCATACATCACATGAAATATTAGAAATATTCAAAGAATTAAATGATCAAGATGGTGTTTCTATCCTCATGGTGACTCATGATCCAATGATTGCCAGCTATTCTCAGAAATTACTTTATATCAAAGATGGTGTCATCGCAAAGCAAGTCGTGAAAGGTGATTTGACACAGAAGGAGTATTTCCATAAAATAGTAGACGTTAACTCAGCAGAGTCAATGTCTTTATTTGAGGGGGAATAAGTATATGAGTGGAATTGTTTTAGAAGGTGGTACATTTAGACCAATCTTTTCATGTGGTATTATGGATTGTTTGAATGATCATGATATTATGTTTGATTATTGTATAGGTGTAAGTGCAGGAATCACTGATGGGGTTTCTTATGTATCAAAACAGCCTAGAAGAAATCTTGAGATACTAAAAACGTATCGTCATGATCCTCGTTATATTGGTCTTAGAAACTATAAGACGGATCATTCTTTATTTGGTTTAAAGTTTGCCTATGAAACAATTTCTAATGAACTTCTTCCTTTTGATTATGATACATTTTATAAGTCTCATACTAAAGTACTTGTCGGTGTCACAAATGCGAATACAGGAAAAGCAGAATATATCGATGGTCATACAATAGATCGTCATTGTACACTATTGAAGGCCACATGTGCTATTCCTATCGTATTTCCTGCAATTAAAATAGGTGAGAATGAATATTTTGATGGCGGTATTGCGGATTCTATTCCTGTAAAGAAGGCGATAGAAGATGGTAATAAGAAGCTTCTAGTTATTCTTACAAGACCAAAAGGCTATAAGAAAACATTGAACTTTTCAACTAAATTTGCAGCACAGGTTGTCTCTCGTAAATACCCGCTTCTTAAAGAAGCACTGCTTGCACGTCATATTCATTATAATGAAACTTTAGAATATATTGACCAGCTAGAAAAAGAAGGCAAGGCACTTGTGTTAAGACCAACAGAAGAAGTGATCATTGATTCGATGGAAAAAGATCTTGATAAGATTCAAAGAATCTATGATTATGGTTATGCACTTGCTTTAGAACATCTAGAAGAAATAAAGGCAATATGTCATGAATAGAGTCTCTTGAAAGAGGCTCTTTTAATATTTATAATAGTTTCAGGAGTTGATATATATGAAACCTATTATAGGGATATTACCATTATTCGATGAAAAGAAGGATAGCTATTGGATGCTGCCTGGATATATGAAAGGTATTATAAATGCAGGAGGTATTCCTGTTATGTTACCTTTTATTGAAAATAAAGAAGATATGAAACAATTATCAGAGAACTTTGATGGTTTTCTTTTTACTGGTGGACCAGATATTGATCCTGCTTATTATAATGAAGATAAGAAAGAAAACTGTGGTGACTTAGCCCCTTATAGAGATACATTAGAAAGTCAGTTATTTAAAGAAGTCTATGCTTTAAATAAACCAATACTAGGAATATGTAGGGGACATCAATTACTTAATGTATTATGTGGTGGAACATTGTATCAGGACCTACCTACAGAATATTCAAGTGATATCTCTCATAGAATGAAACCGCCTTATGACAATAAGCAGCATACTGTAACTCTTATAGAAGATACACCATTAAAGAGTTTACTGAATCAAACAATTTTACCGGTTAATAGCTGTCATCATCAAGCGGTAAAAGAGGTAGGAAGTGATTTACAACCTATGGCTATAAGTGAAGATGGTTTAGTAGAAGCATGTTATGCACCAAATAAGAAGTTTGTATGGGGTGTACAATGGCATCCTGAATTTATGTATAAAGAAAAAGAAAGTCAGATAATATTTGAAGAGTTTATAAGAAAATGCAGAGAGTAAAGTGGAATATTGAATTAAAAGGACATATATATCCCTGTATTGTTTCATTTAAGAAAATGAAAACAATCAGAGTGAAGATCAGAGATAATTATTTAGAAGTCAGTGCACCTATAGGGACAAGTGAAAAGTATATTCGTGATTTAATATATGAGAATGAAGAGGATTTATATGCACGTTTATCTTCTTATGTTCCTTATTTTGATCTAAGAGATGGTGGATATGTCTATATCTTTAATAAGAAATATCAAATAGTTGTCAGGGATATCAAGAAGAAACAATGTGCGATTCATGGAGATAGTATCTATGTATATACTTCTTATGTGGAAAATGCGTTAGCTATATTTCTTTCCCAGATGCTTTATGACTATTTAAAAAGCAGAACAGCAGAATACCTTCCTTTATTTGATCGACCTATGCCACGCATGGAAATTAAACATTATAAAGGGAGATGGGGCAGCTGTTATGACCAATTAAACCTTGTGACATTCAATTTCTCTTTAGTTTATTTAGATAAAGAGTTGATAGATTATGTCATTATGCATGAATTGTGTCACTTTATTGAACCAAATCATTCTTCTCGATTCTATGCAGAAGTTAAGAAGAGAATGCCGGATTATAAGAAACGTATGAAAATATTGGAGGAAAAGCATGTATGATTCAATCAGTGAATAATAAAACAATTAAAGATCTTGTAAAATTAAAGAATAAGAAAACGAGAGATGAAAAAGGACTTTTTCTAGTGGATGGATTCCATATGGTAGAAGAAGCAAAAAAAGCAGGACTATGTGATCTAGTTATTAGTACAGATGAATCATTAGAAGGACAGGATAAGGTTCTTGTTGTGTCTGATTCTGTGATGGAAAAGCTCTCTTATACAAAAACACCACAGCCTATTATGGCTGTATGTCATAAGAAGGATAATATTTTAAAGCACTATGATCGTGTATTAATTTTAGATGGTGTACAAGATCCAGGAAACTTAGGAACAATTCTTCGTTCAGCACTTGCCTTTGGCTTTAAACAGATTGTCATGAGTCCTGATTGTGTAGATCTTTATAACGATAAAGCATTACGTTCTACTCAGGGTGCTGTTTTCCATTTGGATATTGTCCGTGATGATCTGAGTCATGTTATTCCAGAATTACAGAAGTTAGGTGTACGTGTCATTGCGACAAGCTTACATAATGCGTCTTCTATTGATGACATCAAACCAACAGATAAGATGGCATTTATTATGGGAAATGAAGGAAATGGTGTGAGAGATGAAACAATTGCGATGTCTGATGCATCTCTTTATATTCCTATTGATACGATGGAATCACTTAATGTTGGTGTAGCAGCAGGTATTGTGATGTATACCTTTAAGGAGGTTTCTCTATGATTAGACAACATATCTATTTTTCAGGAAGAGTGCAGGCAGTTGGATTTCGTTTCAGAGCACAGATGAATGCGACTCAGTTAGGCTTAACTGGATGGGTTAGAAACTTGTTTGATGGACGTGTAGAAGCAGAAGTACAGGGGACACCAGAACAGATCAATCGTTTTATCTATAAGATGAAAAATGAACAATGGATAGATATCACAGATATGGAAGTGAAGGATATCCCTGTAGAAAAAGGGGAGAGAAGATTTGATGTCACATACTAGACAATCTCTTTTAAAATCTTTTCAGCATGCCTTTGAGGGTATTATCCACACAATAAAGAAGGAACGTAATATCAAAATACATCTTTCTTTTATGTGTGCAGTCATCTTATGTGGGTTCTATTTTCATATTACGAAGTTAGAATGGATGATCTGTCTTATTCTATTTGCGCTTGTTCTTTCATTAGAACTTGTCAATACCGCAATTGAAGCAGTGGTGGACTTAGCTTCACCTGATATTCATCCTCTCGCGAAACTCTCTAAAGATGCAGCAGCAGGTGCTGTACTTATTAGTGCAATCATTTCAGCTATTATTGGCTTGATGATCTTTATACCTTATATCATCTAAAAAAGCGGGCTATTTAAATAGTCCACTTTTATCCATGATGTCTAATGCATGTTCAATTGTATCATCACTTTGTACAAGTGCCATACGTACATAGCCTTCACCTTGTTCTCCAAAGGCATTACCTGGTACAACAAGAACACCTGTTTTATCAAATAATTCCTTTACGAAAGTTTCAGAATCCTTGAATTTATCAGGAATCTTTGCCCATACAAACATAGTGCCTTTAGGCATATCAATATCCCAGCCAATAGACTTACAGCCATTGACTAATAAGTCTCTTCTATGCTTATAGGCATTTCTTGTTTTTTCTACACATGACTGATCCTGTGTTAATGCTTTAATAGCACCTTTTTGAACAGGTAAGAACATACCATAATCTAAATTAGATTTTAAAGATTTTAGTTTTCCAATAATTTCTTTATTACCAAGCGCAAAACCAATACGTGCACCTGCCAAACCATATGTCTTACTCAATGAATTAAATTCAATACCAACATCCTTGGCTCCTTCAAACTCTAAGAAACTGCGTCCTGGTCCTTCAAACAATAATTCACTATAGGCATTATCATGAAGTACCATGATGTTGTATTTCTTTGCGAATACAATGAGTTTCTTATAGAATTCATCATTTGCAACACCACATGTTGGGTTGTTGGGATAAGATACAATCATATACTTTGCATCCTGAGCTGTCTTTTCATCAATCCTGTCAAAATCAATTAAATAGTCATTCTCTTTTAATAATGGCATAGTTACAACGTGAGCCCCAGCTAGTAGTGGTCCATCTCTAAAGATTGGATAACATGGATCCTGGACAAGTACGGTATCGCCTTCATCTACTAGAGTTAAAGCTAGATGTGCTAAGCCATCCTGAGATCCAAGTAATGAAGTCAATTCTGTTGTAGGATCAATCACAACACCATATCTTCTTTCATACCATTCTTTTACAGTGTTCTGAAGATCAACGGAATCTTTAATCGCATAAAGATAATTCTCTGGTTTCATAGCTTCCTTTGCGATTGTTTCCATGACTTCTTGAGTTGGAGGAATATTAGGTGCTCCAATACTCAAATCAATGACTTCTAGTCCTTGTTTTTTTCTTTCACTGCGCATATTTGCGAGTGTAGTGAAGATGCTTTCTCCGAAGAGATCCATTCTTTTTGAAAATTTCATTTTTATATACGCCCTCTCTTCAAGTATCATAATACAAATATGAAACAAATGAAAGGGGGTTTCATTTTATAAAAAATCTACATGAAATGTATGTGTAATTACTATTTTCCTTGCTTTCGGCTTGTCCGATAGATTAGATTTCAGAAATGGATTTTGTAATCAATAGTTCTTATTGAAAATTAATGTATATGATGATATAAAAAATGGTGAAATAAAAGAAAGAAAAAATTTTATGAAAAATATGATTGTTGTAGGTGGTTTGTGTTTATCGACTGCTTGCATCTCTGCTTTTTACATTGTTTCCAATGACAGTATATGCTATAAATACAATAGAATATGAAACTGAATATATGGAACCGATAGAAGAAAGTGATTATATTGTAAATCAAAATTCACGTAATATTTTTACAAAAATCGCAAAAAAAGCTATAAATAATAAGGCAAGATTAGTTGATTTTGCTGAAAAGGTGGCTGGTAAAACTGTAGCAAAAAATATAAATAAATTTTTCACACCTATAACAAAAGCATTAAAACCGTTATTAGAAGGGACATTATTTTAATATGAGAGAAGACGATTATAAATTATCAATGGAAAAATTATATCAACAAAATAGATTATTGATTTCGGCTTTACATGAAATATATGGAGAAGAAATTCAGTCAACAAGTTTATTTTGTTTAGAACATGATATTTCTTTTCTGACAAGGAACAAAATTATGTTGGTTTTAAATAAGTATTCAATGCAGCATACAATGTCTGAAGAATTATTTTGGAAAGAAAAGATATATTCAGAAGTAAAAGATTTTCCAAATTTGGATGATTGTGAATTTAAAAAAATGCTTTTGTTGTTTTGGAAAGATTATGTAATTACAGATGAATAACTATTAGAGATGCATATAAAATGCAAAAAAAGGACGGCTTGTCCGATAGATTAGATTTCGTCTTGTCTTTTTCCGAATAATTAGGTATAATACATGAGAACACGAAGAAAAGGACTAGTATGTAATATACTTATATTGAGAGAGGAAGAGACTGGTGGAAATCTTCTTATAAGATATTATTGAATTCACCTTGGAGTGCGGCTAATCCCCGCCGTGACACTGACGTTATAAGTGGTAAAGTGCATATAGTGTATACTATATGAATTTAGGATGGTACCGCGATTTAAGTCGTTCCTATTGGAACGGCTTTTTATTTTTTTAAGGAGGAAAGTTATGGATGAATTATTAAAAATCCAGGAAGAAGCACTTGCAAAAATTTCTGCATGTACTGATACGAAAGAATTAAATGACTTACGTGTATTCTATCTTGGTAAAAAAGGACCTATTCAGGCTGCTATGAAATCAATGAAGACTATGGCTCCTGAAGAAAGAAAAACATTTGGACAGGTTTCAAATAAGACTAAACAGGAAATTGGACAGGCTATTGAAGAAAAGAAAGCTTATTTAGAAGAAAAAGCTTTAAATGAACGTTTACTTGCTGAAGATATTGATATTTCTTTACCAGGTAATCGTTTACCAGTAGGATCTGTACATCCTTTAACACGTGTTAAGGAAGACTTAGAAGAATTATTCCTAGGTATGGGATATAAGGTAGCTGAAGGACCTGAAGTAGAATCAGATCATTTCAACTTCGAATTAATGAACTTACCTAAAGGACACCCTGCAAGAGATATGCAGGATACATTCTATATTGATGAAAATACATTAATGAGAACACATACTTCTCCTGTACAGGCACATGTTATGTTAGAAGCGAAGGGTAAAGGTCCTATCAAGGTTATCTGCCCTGGTAAGACATACCGTCGTGATGATGATGATGCCACTCATTCACATCAGTTCATGCAGTGTGAAGGACTCGTCATCGATAAGAATATCACTATGGGTGATTTAAAGGGTACATTGGATGTTTTTGCTAAGAAGATGTTTGGTGAAAAGCGTGAAATTCGTTTAAGACCTTCTTATTTCCCATTCACAGAACCAAGTGTAGAAGTAGATATCTCTTGTGCCAACTGTGGTGGTAAGGGCTGTGCTATGTGTAAAGGTACTGGATGGATTGAAGTATTAGGTGCTGGTATGGTCAACCCTCATGTATTAGAAATGTGTGGATTTGATCCTAAGGAATACCAGGGATTTGCATTTGGTATCGGACTAGAAAGAGTTGCTATGTTGAAATATGATATTGATAATATCCGTGATTTCTACAATAACGACTTAAGATTCTTAGAACAGTTCGAAAGAAAGGAGTAGTATATGTTAGCTAGTTTACATTTATTAAATAAATATGTGAAAGTAGATGATCAAGATCCTGCAGAACTTGCAGAAAAGATCACTCGTATTGGATTAGAAGTAGAAGGACAGGGACCTCTTGCGAAAGGGACTAAGCTTGTTGTTGGTTATGTAAAGGAATGTATTGAACATCCTAATTCTGACCATCTTCATATCTGTCAGGTAGAAACTGCCCCTGGTGAAGTAAGACAGATTGTCTGTGGTGCACCTAATGTGGCTGCTGGTGAAAAGGTTATTGTTGCATTACCAGGATGTGAACTTGAAGGTGGTAAGATTTCTTCAGGTGCTATCAGAGGCGAAAAGTCTGATGGTATGATCTGTTCTATTGCTGAACTAGGATTAGATAACCGTTTATTAAAAGAAGAAGATAAAGCTGGTATTCATGTATTACCAGAAGATGCACCAGTAGGTACAGAAGCACTAACTTATCTTGGTTTAGATGATTATATTCTTGATATTGGTTTGACACCAAACAGAGCTGATTGTATGGCTATGCAGTCTCTAGCTTATGAAGCAGCTGCTGTATTAGGTAGAAAGGTTACTTTACCAGAAATCAAGAAATATCCTGAAGAAAAGAGTGAAATTGAAGTTCATGTAGAAACTCCTTTATGCTCATTCTTTGGTGCTAAATTAGTGAAGGGTGTAAAAACTAAAGAATCACCAAAATGGATGCAAAATGCACTTCTTGCATCAGGTACTAAGCCTATTAATAATATTGTAGATATCTCAAACTTTGTCATGGTTGAAACAGGTCAGCCTATTCATATGTATGACTATGATAAGCTTGCAAAGAAGGCTTTCGTCATCAAGACTGGATTCAATCAGAAGGCTGTTCTTCTTGATGAAAATGAATATGATATCTTACCTGAAGATGTTATTGTATCAACTGATGATGGCATTGGCTGTGTTGCTGGTGTTATGGGTGGTAATGACACTAAGATTGATGAGAATACAAAGAATATCGTTATTGAAGCAGCTACTTTTGATGGTGCTGCATTAAGAAATACAGCAAGACGTATGAACTTATTAACAGATGCATCACAGCATTATATCAAGGGTGCTATTGATACAATGAGTTCATTAAAGGTATTAGATCGCTGTGCTGATTTATTAGTACAGTTTGCGGATGCTGAAACTATTTATGAAACAGTACATACACCTCTTGATGAAACAAGAAAAACTGTCACTATTGAATTATCAAGAGTCAATGGCTTACTTGGTACTTCATTAACAGTTAAAGAAGTATCTGATATCTTTGATAGCTTATGCTTTGAATATACATTAGAAGATGAATTATTTACTGTAACTGTTCCTACATATCGTAATGATATTACTATGGATGCAGATTTAGTGGAAGAAGTCGCACGTATCTATGGCTATGATAACCTTCCAACTACTTTACCAGTTATGAATATGACAGATGGTGTCTTAACACCAAAACAGTCTAAAGAACAGTTAATTAGACATACACTTGTAGACCTTGGTTTACATGAAACATTGACTTATACATTAACAAGCGAAGCAACTGTCAATGAATTCAACTTATTCCATTCTTTAGACAATACAGTTAAGTTAATGAGTCCTTT
>UMFV01026692.1_pt1 | contig 18267 bp, 16 predicted proteins | sample 1965101 | NCBI WGS metagenome assembly UMFV01 (sample SAMEA4836055, study PRJEB28245) | human gut metagenome | biome: gut microbiome; material: fecal sample | place: Denmark | collected 2008 | reverse complement strand
TGTCGAGACCGAGCGTGGCATAGCGAAGTTCCCTGCGCACGGCAGCGTCAGCCGGGAAGCTCGGCAGAGCCGCGGCGGCAAGCGACGCAAGAAGCAGCGTGCGGCGGTGAAGCGAAAAAGCATTGCCCATGATTAATCTCCAAGAGTGGGAACACTAAGAATTTGCTGAAGAGAGCGCCCGTCCAATCCGTCAAGGGACAGTCCAAGAAACCTCAGAATCGTGGGCGCAATTTGGGTGAGATCCGTGGCGGCAGAGATCTCGCTCGGACGGAGGCCGGGATGATTGACAAGGCAGTACGGACTCTGTTCATGAAGACCGAATCCGCCGTGCTGACCGCAGCCGATGGGGGAAGGAGAGCCTGGCACCAAGCAGGCCAGACTCTCACTGGCAACGCCGTACGGATTGAGGGCTGCGGGGTCAGACTTGAGGGAGAGGAAAAATTCAAGCGCCGGTGCCTGGGAAATGCCGCAGAGCTCGAACTGCCGGCGGCAGACGACGTCGCTCAGCCAGTCGGCCTGCCGGAAAAACGCTTCCAGCCGTGCCCGCACGGCTTCAGGAGCCTGCAGGTAGACCAAAGCAGCAGTGCCGTTGGGTGCAGTCACAAGCCGGCCCGAGGCGAGTTCTGACTCGAAGCCCGCCTCAGCGAGTTTCTTATCGATGTCAACCAGTCCGGACACGGTTTCGTGCCCATGGTCGGAGCCGGCTATAAAAAGAACGTCCTTCCCTTTTCTGCGGAGTTCATCAATACAGGCATAAACGGCAGAGACATTCTCATCGGTTCGCCGCAGTGCTTCCAAGTGCTCGGGCGAACCCAATGGGCAATGGTGCTGCGTCGTGTCGGGATGCCCCAGCCAGAGGAGGTTCACGGCGGCCAATTGGTTTTCGAGGTCGTCGATGAAGCGCTCGGTCATTGCGCGGTCGCCCGCGAGATTCGAGCTCACATTGAGTGCTTCGGTTTGCGGGAGTTTCCCGCGCGGACCGAAGCTTCCGGCTCGGTGAAAGACATGTCCGCGGTGCGTCGGATCCTGAACATAAGCGGCGCCGGGCGAGGCATTGCCGTACATCCGCAGCCCGCCCGCCGCCACAGTTCTTTGGGCGAGCGTAGGAATGCCGAGCACATGACCCCGCAGTTCGCGGCAGAGAGAAAAGAACGAGGGCACTCCGACATCGAGGAGCCGGAGCTTTCCTTGGTCAAGGAGACAAAGCTTGTTGCCCGCCAGTTCGTGGCGAAGCGGACTGCAGCCCGTTGCGATCGTGGCTGAACAAACACGCGTGACCGAGGGCGCTGCAGAACGGTGGCGGCGAAGCCACACGGACTCGCGGCGCAGCGCATCGAGCGCGGGCGTTGATTGCGCTTCAATGGAATCACGGCGCAGACCGTCCGTAATCACGATCACCGCCAGTTTGTCGACGCTCATGCAATGGCCTCACTGCTGAAGTTGGAATGAGAGGCAGTCTAGAGATCGTAGATTGCAGATTGCTGACAATCTGATGACCTTTATAATTCAACCATCTTTGGTGAGCTATAAACATGCCCGAAAACACTCAAATCGCGTTATTGACGAGCAAATCGCTTCCTGAACTGATTTGTTCAGAGCTCGAAGGCTGGATTGCACAAGGCAAAGTGTCGCCCGGACAGCCTTTGCGGGAAGCGGATATTTCTGCGCAAATGGGGCTTTCGCGCGGTCCGGTGCGTGAGGCCTTCCGCATTTTGGAAGAGCGGGGATTGGTGTGCTGTGAGAAAAACAGAGGGGTTCGGGTAGGAAACCTCACCCTTGAACAAGTCAAAGAGATCTACGAACTGCGCGAAACGCTTGAAGGCCTGATCGGACGTCTGGCAGCCGAGCGGGCTGGAGCGGCCGAGAAAGCTGCGCTCAAAGGCATTGTGGAGGAGATGGCTCAGGCTGTTGACGCCGAAGATGTCGCCCGTTACACGCAGCTCAACTTCAAAATTCATGAGATGCTTGCCGGCTGCACGCAGAATGCGGTGCTCAAAGAAGTCTATTTGCGTTTGGTTTCCAGACTCCATCTTTTTCGCAGCTACGTTCTTCGTCACCAGACGGGGAGCGCAAAGCGGTCTTATCTGGAGCATAAGGCGATTGCCGAAGCGGTTTGTGCCGGTGAGGCCGATGAGGCAGAAAAACGGCTTAAAGCACATACGCGCGAGAGTCTGCAGCACCTGATTGCGATTGCAGAGAAATAATCTTTTAGCTGTCCTTGAGCCCCAGCGGCATGCTTCGGGCAGCGGGCTTGAGGCAAAAGAGGCCGGCGGATTCTTTCTGTCTGCCGATGCCTTTGCATCAGCTCCGGGCGGCGGCAAGCCTGAGACCGAAAAGAATGAGAATCACGCCCATTGTGCGGTTGAGCCACCGCTGAAAAGCCGGCCGTCCGAAGACCGGACGAATACGATCCATCATCAGTACGAGCACGGCAAGCCAGGCAAGTCCGAGGAATGCCCAGGTGACGCCCATCAGCGCGAGCTGGGGTCCCGCGGGGAGCGCGGCGTCCATAAACTGCGGAAAGAACGTGAGCACGAAAAGCACCACCTTCGGGTTCAGAAGATTGCAAAAGAGCCCGCTTCGAAAGGCGGCGGCAGGCGTTTCGGCCTTGGCGTTCTGAAGGGAGGCTGCCGCAGCTTCAATCGGGGTGCCGTCTTCATGAGATTCAGGACGCCGGGACGCAAGGAGCGAACGAAGGCCGAGATAGAAGAGGTACGCCGCACCCGCCCATTTGAGGACGGCAAAGAGCTCTGCGGACCCGGCAATCACCGCAGAAATCCCAAGAATGGCTGCGATGGTATGCACCGCTACTCCGCAGTTGATGCCGAAGGCGCAAGCGAGGGCCTGACGGCGCCCGCAGAGGAGCGCTGTTTTGACAACGATGGCAAAGTCGGGGCCGGGCAGCAGCGTGATGACAAGAACGGCCGGCAGAAAGAGGAGGTAGTTTGTGAGCGAGAACATGATGAGGAGCCGGAAAAAACATGCTGTGGCGGCGGCTCGAGAGAGCGGCCCAGCGCCGAATTCAGAGCGTCGGCGTTAAAGAGAATGCTATCGCTAAAAGAGAGCGGGGAGACATCAGGCCTCTCGTTTGAGCCGCGGCCGCTCTTTTGAATTTCGTCACATGTTCCGATAAATGTGAAGCCGTCTGCTTCAAATCGCTTAGTCACTAAGGAAAAGTTTTCTGCGCCGCTTTTATATGCTCGAAAACAAAGAACGATGAGACGTCCGCAAAAGGTGAAGAAGGGAAGATCTCATCAACCTTCCCCTTCGTTTTACATGAAGTGCTTGAGTTGTTCGATTAATGCTGCGCGCGCAGCGTGAATTTTCACTGGATCTGTACACTTAGAGAAGCCGGAGGTTTTCTTATCTAAGAAGCAGGCAACACGCTCTGCCGAGGCTGTTGACGGATGCGGCATGCCGAGAAGAACTTTCTGGGGGTCGATTTGATGGTTTGCAACAAATTGACCAAAGATTTCATTTGGAACCTTGCCAAGCGGAAGATAGAGGGCGTTGGGCACCGCTTCAATTTCTTTAAGAATGCCGTTTGTGAGGCTGTTTTGAAGAATGACTTGCTTCTTGAGATTGAGCTTGGGGGTTGAACCGTTGTAATCGTTCCCGTTGGATAGAATGGGATTAACGAAGCTTGATGTCCAATGAACAAGATCGGCCTTGGTTTCAAAAAGCTCTGCGCAAGTGCCGAGATTCAAAAAAGCGTTAAGCCCAATGTAATCCATCATCTTGACGAGATTGGGGCGCATGTCGCCGGAGAATGCGCCGGTGGTTTTGGCTCGACGGAGAGTTTCTTCGTCTGAACAACCTTCATAGATGGCTCTCTGAGCTGCTTCCACTGCATTAGTCCATTGAGTGATGCCCGGCGTGATGCCAATGACAAAGATTTTGGCGTTTTCGTTCACATAGTCGAAGGGAATGTAGAACTCTTCAAGTATGTTGCCGCTGATGGTTTCGCGATTCATAAGAAATGCATCGGTCGGACTGAACGTGTCGGTGCAGTCGACAATGGCTTGTTTGAACGCTTGAAAAGAACGTTCGGGAGCATAGAGATTGATCATTTGATCTCCTCGGTTGGTTCATGAGAACGAATGGGGAGAAGTTTACAACTGCTGAGGATTGAATTTCTAGGATTCTCATATGTATATGTTATTCCTAAAGAAATGATCTTTGGATGCAGCACAATTCACTTGTCGAAGCGAAGACGCCCATCGACAGGGCGCCAACTCTACAGGGAGTAGAAAAAATGATTATTCATGCCGACAAGTTCGCCAAATGGTTCAGCGCTGACTGCACGAATGTTGCTTGGTTCTTAAATACAATCCCGGCTTTAAAAATTGCCGCAATGAATTAGATGCCAATGTCCTATCAGCGCAGCAACAGCGACCCAATTGGCGTTTTGAGTATGATTCGCGCAACGTGTTTTCGTAATGTTCAGTACAAAGACGATCCCTACAACCACTACGTGACGCCTGAAGGCATTGAGGTCAAGATTGAGCACATCCGTGAGTGGGTGCGGCAAATGAACATGAAGGTTAATTTCAACCCTGAAGGCGCCAAGCGGTTGTTCCCTGAAGTAATCATTGATGAGAAGCCTGATGATCTGCTTGGGAGCTGCGTTGAACTTGCGCACAAGTAGGGCGTAGAGCTTGTGCTGCGCAAAGCCGCTTAAAGGTAGAGAGAAAGAAAAGGGGAGATCTCAACAATCTCCCCTTTTTTGTTAGTTATTTGGTCTTTTCAATGGGCTTGCCAACTTCATCTACATAGATGACGGAACGTAGCGGCAAAAACGGCCCAATTAAAGCCGATTTTATAGTCATACTCACGTCCGGCTTCAACCGTGACGGTTCGAATTTGTCCGTGTGCACGGGCGTATTCTTCGTCAATGCCTACACCGCACAAGCCTTGTCCATCCCAATCCCCCGTAACCTGCACGACATGTTTGCCCGCGGGAACATGGAAGTACGCTCTTTCGTTGGTATCAATGCGGCAGACTCTCTCGCCGTCAATCAAGAACGTAAAGTAGCAGGCGTTTCCTCCATAGTTATTAATGCGAGTGACTTTGATGATTGCTTCGTTTTCAATTGGCGTTTGATATGCAAGCTGACGTTCTGCGGCGATAGGTTTTACGTCTGCTTCGGTAATCTGTTTGGTTGCGCATCCGCTCAACAAGACGGAGATGCAGGTAAACAATGCAAGGACAGTCTTTTTCATTTTTCTTCTTCGAAGAGGTGGTAGGGGAAATCATCAACCCCCCAGCCGGGGGTGTTGAGAACGATGGCACGCCGTTGTGCAGCGTGACTGATTAGGTGATTGTTGAAGTCATCATCAATGTCAACAATGAAGCATACATTGGGACCTTTCTTTTTCGCTCGAAGACCTCGGCCGATGCGCTGACGAAGCGCCACTTCTGCTCGGCCTGCGCCTGCAAGAATGACCATTCCAACAGCCGGAACGTCTACGCCAACATCAAGAATTCTTGAACCAATTAGTACGTCGATTTCCCCGCCAGCAAGCTCTTGAAGCTTCTTTTGACGTGCTTATCGAAGATGAAGGCAGCCTTTAAACCAGCATCCTTCATCTTCTTCATTGGTAGTTTCCCGTGATTCTTGTGCAAAACGCGACACATTACTGACAAACCATATTTTCGAGCTTGAAGAGCCTCGCTGAACAGCTTCGAGGCTTACTCGTTCTGGTAACACTCCGCACAATTCCGAGGCAGCCATGCCGCAAAGTCGAAGTCTTCGATGAGGTGATACTTGTTGTCACCCAGTCTGATTCTGGCTATGTCGTTTTAGGCTCTGGCTGAGCTGCCGCGCGACTTCAGCGAGCGGAGTGACGTTGTAGTCCATGTTTTTCTTGTCGAATCTTTGCCGTCCTGCTGCGTATGGATCTGCCTTCCGGATACTCCTCCAGCTCTTCCCGTTGGCGGTCGGTTCTATTCGCCCGGAGCTCAGTTTGAGCATGATGTGGTCCAGGTCATCCATCAATACCGTCGACTTTTCTTTGCGGGCCTTGGCCAGACGGACAAGCCAGTCTGCTTCAGTTTCGTTAGGTTCCTGGACATAGCGTTGTTCCACAGCGTAGACGGCTCCCCAGAATGATGACTGCAGCCATCAGTTCCCGATCCGGATCGCCTGCTTTTAAGATTTCCAGATTGATGGATGCCAGCTCTTCATCTGCGAATGCTTCGGCCTGCTGTTTGAGGGCTTCTGCCCCAATAGCCTGACACAGGCGACGCCTCAGGTGCGTCAGGCAGCTTTGGCGAACGGCTTTGCCGTTCAAGCCAAAGCCTTGGGCGATTAGGATGTCATAGTGACATTTAAGGCCAAGTTGACAAGCCTCCACCCTTTAAAGATCTAGTACACCGGGGGTTTGGGAGAGGACTTTTTATTAGGTTTTAAAGAGCCGTCTTCAGAATAAGAGCAAATCCCATGTCCTCACGGGTGACGGTGCTCGTCTTCCAGCATCATCTCTGGATTCATGGGCGGGTGTTTTTTGAACCAGAGGCAGATTTCCGAGCGCACCCACTGCAGCGCAAAGTCGGCATTGTTGCGCCGGTGCCAGATGATCTGCGGGTTCCAGCCTCGAATGTCTGCCGGATCGGTTTCCAAAATAGCGAGCGGCAGGTGCGAAGACAAGAGTTCTGCGCCTTCTCTGGGCAGCAGCGCATAGGCATCAGACTGCGCGAGCAGATAGGGCATCGAAAGGAAGTAGGGCGTTTCAATGCGCACCGGGCTTGGGTTTTCAGCCCGCCAGGCGAGGTCGATGTTTCTCAGCGACCGCCACTGGGGCATCGAAATCGAAATATAAGGATAGGGGGCAAGGACCTTGGCGCCGACAGGGATGCCGGCTTTGACGCTGGGATGGTTCAGCAGGGGATGGCCGCGGCGCATAACGGCGACATGCCGGCTCTTAAAGAGTGTGGCGGACTGAATGTCGCCGGGAAGCTCTCGGTCGATATCAAAACCGAAGGCCAGATTTGTAGTGCCGTCCCAGAGATTCTCGAGAGTGAGCCCCGCAGCCGGGCGAATCCGGATTCTCAGCTTGGGCGCCCGTTCTGCCAGTGTCGGCAGCGCCGGCGCGAGGAGCACGGCAGCGGCGTTGTCGACCATCTCGAAAACGATCGTACGGTCAATTTCGAGCGGCGAGAATCGTTCTTCCGCGAAAATCCCTTCGAGCGCTTCGAGCGCACGGCGCATGGTCGGCACCAAGGCCTCCATGCGTTTGGTAGGCACAAGGGAGTTGCCGGAGCGGACAAAGAGTTCGTCGCCGATTAGGGCTCTGGCGTGATTGAGCCGGTGCGACGCTTTGGGCGTGGACCAGGCGAGTGTCATTGCAGAACGCGTGAGCGAGCGTTTTTCGGCAAGGAGCAGTAAGAGCGCCAGGTCGTCGTGGGTGAGGTCGTTGGTGAATTCGGGCATCGGGAAGCCCCGCTCTGTTTGTCTGAAAAAAGAAAATAGAGAAACCGTTTCGAGCTTAGTGCGTCGAAACGGTTTCCCGATCTTAGCGGATTCCCGAATATCTGCTGCTCAAACAAAGAGCAGACGAATGAGTCGGCGGACGGCGTTTAGAAGAAATACGTGAGCCCCGCCATGACCTGAGAGGAATTCGGATCGCTCGAATCGCTGAAATTCTTCGTGTCAAAGAGCCCGGAGCCGTGCGTCCAGTTGGCCGAGGCATAGAGGTGGGTGTGCTTAGAGAGCGGATACTCGAAAGCGGCGCCAAAGAGCACTCGCTTGAGATCCGTTGTCTGACCGTCCACGACATGACCTTTATATTCCCAATCATCGTAGGCGGACGTGAGGTACAGGTCGCCGCCGAAGCACTTGATTTGGGCATTGAGGCTCGCTACCCAGCCGTCAAAACCGCGTCCGGCAATGCCGGATTGATTGTCGGGGGCAAGATTCCCAGCACTGATGAGCTTGCTGACAGGATGCTCCGGCGTGCCCGGCGCGCTGTAGACGTTTTTAAAACCTTGTCCGACAACGAAGAGCCGGACATCGGGATGCACGAGAAAGTTGAGGGTCACACTGGCAATGGTGGTGTCTTCGCCGTAATCGGCGCCGTCCTTATGCGTATTCATGATGCGGTCGAGAACACCGACAGCGGTGAGGGACTGCCCCTGCCAGCGAAAGGCCGCAGAAGCGCGGCGGGTATTGTGGCGCTCTTTGCTTTCTTCCACGCCGGGATCCGCATTGGTGCCCGTTTGGAAGGAGTACTGTGCAAAGAGCTGCAGCCCCCCGGCGATGGTTGGCGTAGCATAGGAAATAGTGTTGTCGAGGCGGTCGCCGCCCACCATCCAGTGCATGCCGCCCGAACGCCCCCAGCCGAAGCCGAAGGGCGTTGCCTGCATGCCGAAAATACCCCAATGACCAAAGGGCGACACGAGCGCGCCCATGCGCCCGAAAGCAATTTCACCCATAGAGCCCTCGAGAGCGAGCGAAGCTTCGCCGCCCCAGAGACGGCTGAAAAGCATTTCGCCGTCATCGGATTCAAAAAGGTTCTCAAGCAGCATCTTCACTTTGGTGCCGTTGCCGAGGTCTTCGGTTCCGGTCAGGCCGATGCGCGGTCCGAGATTGACGCCGAACTCTTCTCTCGCAGAGGTGGAGGAGGGCTCAGAGCCCATCTTGTTGTGTTCAACGATGATGCCCGTATCCACAATGCCGTAGACACTGAAGTCGGCGGCCTGAACGGAAAAAGCTGCAGCGAAGGCTGCAGCAGCGGCAAGACGGGTAAGTCGCAGGGCTTGTGTTTTCATGACGTCGAAGGAGAAAAAAGCTCAGGTATTTAAAACGGAATAAAAGTGAAAAACTTCCCCGCAAGCGGGTCGGCGCACGGCGCCTCACGCTTACGGACGGTGAGGGCGCTTCACTTGCGGCAGAGGAAACAAGCCGCCGCAGCGAAGCGCCCGAGACCAGGATGGCAGTTCAGGCATTACTTGGAGGGTTTCATGGCCTCCTGAATCGAGAACGGCCAAGCCTGGTAGCCGAAGGTGTCTTTGAGATGCATGACGACGGACGGCTCCTTGGCGCCCCAGTCGAATTCGGTGAGGTAGGGCGAAGGCATGGCCTTGCCTTTGCTTACGCGCATGCCGGCGGTGGAGAAGTAGCCGACCACGGAGTCCTTGTCCGCAGCGTATTCACAAAGGCCGGTGACGGGCGAGTAGTAGTCGTGACCCTTTTCTTCGCCGTAGGTCCAGACCTGTTCAATCGTCATCTTGGATTCGTTCACGCGGTAGACGACCAGACGGGTGTACTTCATGTCGGCGAGCGCCGGCTGCTCCATGCCGCGGCCGTCGCCGTTGTCAAAAACGGTGAGATAAACGTCGCCCTTCTTGGATTTTTCGTTGATTCGCCAAGCCGTATGCTGCGTCCAGGTCCAGTCGAACTTGTTTTCGCAGTGGTTCATGAATTTGTCGCAGGCAATGGGCTTGCCGGAGGCGTCGACCGGCGTGAGGAGCTTGTCGGCGAAGGGCTTCTTCCAGCCTTCATGGCTGCCGATGATCCACTTCACCTTCTTGTCGCGCCCGATCTTGATGATGGCTGACTGGTGGCGCGAGGAGACGATGATTGAATCGTCGGTCGGGTCGTAGTCCACGGAGTTGACGTGCGCCCAGTTGCGGCCGGGGCCAGTGCCCAGGATGTCGCCGAAGTCGTCCGAAGCGTCAAGTTTGGCGAGTTCTTCTGCCGTCATGGTCTTGCCGGCCTTGTCGACGTCAATGTTGAGGCACACGGCGCCCTGATCGAGCGTCTTGATGACCGTTGAGCGGTACGGATCCAGAATGTTGTTGAGGTTCCAGTCGTCCACCACTTCGCCCGATTCGTTGACCTCGATGATGACGTCGCGCACAGTGCGGACATTGCGGCCGTCGGCCCGGCGGTAGTTGGCGTCGGAAACACGGATGAGATAGTGGCCGTTTTCCATCGGCTCAAGCGCGTGCGAGAAGTCGTCGTAGCCTTCGGGCAGCAGACGGTTCCAAATGCGGCGTCCGAGGATGTCGTACTTAACGTAGCGCTGGCCGTAGCCCCAGGTGAGCGCGCCGTCCTTATTCTGACGGAAGCCCATCATCACGCCGCCCCATTCGATGGAATTAGGTTCGAAAATCGAATCCGGCATCAGGTACCAGCGCAGCGCGCCGGTCGAGTCAATGATGCCCACTTCGGGCGAGCCGCCCCACTGCAGCGCCCCGCCCGCGGGATTATTCCAGACGGCGCGGCCGCCGCGCGGGTTGTTTTCGAGGATGTTGTTGACGAGGTAGAGGCGGTCCCTATATTTAGGCGCGCACTTAAGTACTTCGGCGCGGAACCAGCCGCCCGTCTGCAGATCGGTGCCGTCGCTGCCAATGTAGGCCGGACCCGCATAAATCTTGTAGGACTCGCGGATATGTTCAACCGTGCGCGCAGCATCGTTGGCTACGCGGTCGTATTCAACTTCAACAGTATTCTGATAGTCCGGATAGAGACCAAAAACCGGAATGCCGCCGTGGGTTCGGCAGAGCCGGTCGGCGACGCTGTAGGCAATTTCCTGACCGTTGGGCTTAGGCACGATGCGCACGGATGCATTGCGCAGTTCATAGCCGCCGTTGCCGATGACGGCGGTGAGCGGTGCAATCTTATAGGGATTCACAAACACCTCGCCGATCTTGCCCTGAGACTGAAAATGCACTGCCGGGCCCGATGGGCCGCCGGCTGCGCGGGCGGCAGCTGAAACGGAAAGGGCGAGAACGGAAGTGAGGAATTGGCGTTTGGTGAGGAGCATATTGTGGTTCTCCAACTGGTCTTGGAAAAATATCGAAAAGCGCTGCGGCAGAAGTCATGAACCGCAAGCGCTCATCTGGATGAAGACATTTTGAAGTTTTAAGAGGCGGGGAAACCCTAGTGCTTACACAACAGCAAGTCAGAATGGATGGAACACGGTGTTTAAAAAACTGAAAAACACACCCCCCGAGCGAGAGGACGCAAAAAATCCCCGGCAGGTGCGAAACCTGTCGGGGATCATGAGGCCAGCAGCCTCGGGCTCTGGAAAGCCGGTCGGGCATGTGCGGCCGTTTCAGGGGAAAACCGGCCGCTCAAGCCTTCATTAGAAGCGGTGCACCGTACCGATGACGATCTGGTAGCCGTTCGGGGTGGCGCTTTCCTTGTTGGCCTGTTCAAGCTTTTCCTGCGAGTAGCCGGCCATGGCGTAGACGGCAGTGCGCTTGCTGAGTGAATAGTCGTAGCCCGCGGCCACCGTCCAGCGCGTGAAGTCGACGTCGTTCTGGTTGTCCATGTCGCGGTAGGCGATCTGGCCTTTGAGCGTGCCGCCGGCCACCGGGTAGTGCACGCCGAAGCTCGCGCCCCAGCCGTCAACAAAGCCGTAGCCGGCATTGCCCGTGAAGCTGTTAATGCCGTCGGCAGCAACGCCGCCGCGCTGAGCCGTACTGAGTTCCTGATCCTGGAAGTACTGATAGAAGGTCACGAACTTCAGGCCGCTGTCGAACTTATAGTTGCCGCCCACCGTGATCGTAAAGCCGTCGTCGGAATACTTGTTCTGACGCTCGCTGCCGTACAAGGTGGTATCCGCGACGAGGATGCCTTCGAGACTGGCGTTCTGGTAGCGAAGAGCCAAAGAGGCATAGCGGTCGGCGCTCGACTTGCCTTCAATCTGCTTCGAATCGCTTGGCACCGTATCCGTCTGGAACGAATACATGGCGTAGCCGGTGACGCCCGAGAAGGTCGGGGTGACATAGCTCAGGGCGTTGTTGACGCGGGTCCACTTGGAGGCGCTTGCAAAGCCGGAGCTGAAGCCGACGGTGTAGTTCGCAAAGAGCGGGTCAATCGCGCGGAAGAGGCCGTTGGCGCCGAGAACGCTGCCGAAGACCGGAAGCACGCCGGCGCTCAGCGTGCCGTACGGGCTGTAGAGGTCGATGTGCGCTTCACGGCCGAAAAGGCGGCCGCCCTGATCGAGTGTGCCGTCGTCAGACTTGAAGCCGGATTCGAGCACGAACCCCACTTTGTAGCCGTTGCCGAGGTCTTCCGTGCCGCGGATACCCCAGCGGGAACCGAATTCAGAGGCGTTTTCCATCGTGAACTTATCAACGGAGTCAACGCCGGGCTGGTCAGCATCAGAATGAACGTAGGACAAACCCACGTCGATGACGCCGTACATCTGAACGTCGCCGGCATGAGCTGAAAGAGAACCGAAGGCAAGTGCGGCAGCAACCGCAACGAGAGTCTTGCGCATGGGTGTATTTCCTTTTGAAGTTGATCCCGATCCCTACTGAGCCAAAGATATCGGGCATCTGCCGGCCTTGCGGACGGCATGGTATTTAACGAAAAAGCGGAGGCCGCACGACAGTCAGTCTTCCCGCCAAAGGAGGAAAAGACGGGCAAACCGACTGATGCTTCGGCCTCCGTTCACGGAGAAGAAGATTACACGCTGCAAACGTCCTCTCCTAAGGATGGGACTGAAGGGATCAAAGAATCCGTTCAGTCCCAGCGTCGGAGAGGCTCCTTAAGGGCTTCTGCGCCGCCGCAAAGCTTGTCAAAACGCATGGACGGCGGAGAGCCCGGAGGAAGCGGATCAGCAGCCCTTGAACGCGAGCGCAGTGCGCGCAGCGGTGCGGCCGAAGATCATGCAGTCGGCAACGGCAACCGTACCGAGACGGACCATGCCGTGGACGCCGCCCGTCACTTCACCGGCAGCGTAGAGACCCTTGATCGGTTCGCCGCGGCAGGAGAGCACTTCAGCCTTGTTGTTGATTTCAAGACCGCCCATGCAGTGGTGGACGCGCGGCCAGAGGCGAACGGCGAGGAACGGGCCTTCTTCGTTCGGAACGGCGTTGTCAAAGATCATGCAGTCGAATTCCGGATCCTTCTTGGCCTTCATGTAGCTGTTGAAGTCGTCGTTGGTCTTCTTGAGCTGATCAAACGGGATCTTCAGATCGTCAGCCATGGCCTTGAGCGTCGGATATTCCTTGACGACGCCGGCTTCACGGGCGTGCTTATAGAGCTCATCGGTCATGTTCTTGCCGATGATGTTGGCCTTGGCGTTCACTGCGGACGTGTAGATCAGGCAGGGATGGCCGATCGCGACGATAGCGTCAGCGCGAACCTTGCGGTTGCCGGTTTCCTTGACGAAACGCTTGCCGGTGGCCGGATCGATCATCGGGCCGTAGCCGACGGCGGATTCAACGAAGAGCGGCGCGACGCCGAAGCCCTGTTCGTCAGGCGAGGTCCACGGGCCGAGCTGAATCCAGTCCATCTGAATCGTGTTGGCGCCGATTTCCTGAGCCTGCTGAATCGTTTCGCCGGTGGCGCCGGGCTGGTTGGTCGAGGTGAAGGCAGCGGTAAGGCGCGGGTCGTGGGACATGCGCATCTTGACATTCTGCGAGAAGCCGCCGGTGGCGAGGAGCACGCCCTTCGTGGCGCGGATGTAGACGACCTTGCCGGACTCTTCCTTGCCGAACGTGTAGCCGGTGCGGGCCTTGACGCCTTCGACGCAGCCCTTGTCGTTGACGATGAGCTGCTCGACCTTCGTGCGAAGCTGCGGCTTGATGCCCACTTCCTTCAGGCGTTCGAGCATCGGGAGAATGAAGCCGGCGCCGGAATTGCTTTCAACGGCGTGGGAGCGCTTGACGGAATGGCCGCCGTGGTAGGTCACGGCCTTGAACTTGACGCCGATCTTGTCGCGCAGCCAGTAGAAGTTTTCGACGGATTCATCGGCGATGTGGCGGGCGAGTTCCGGGTGAGCAAGACCGCCGCCGGCCTTGACGATGTCTGCGTAGAGGAGGTCGGGCGAGTCCTTGATGCCTTCGGCCTTCTGCATGTCGGTGCCGGCAGCTGCAACCGCGCCGCCGTTGATGACGGAGTTGCCGCCGGGGAAGGACATCTTTTCGAGAATGAGGATCTGATCAGACTTCATGCCGCCCTGATGCGCTTCGAGCGCAGCAGCGAGGCCGGCAAAGCCCGTGCCGATGATCACGAATTCCTTGGTTTCATTCCACTTGACGGGCTTGCCGCATTCGGAAGCGGAGGCCACGGGAACCATGCCGGCAAGGCCGAGGGAGGCGGCACCGGCAGCGCCGAAGAGCTTGCGGCGGGAAATATCAGTCATCTTTATTTCTCCTTTGAAGACAGAAATGTTGCCCGGCAGCAGCAGGGCGGTCTCGGGACAAGCTGAAGTGCTCTCCCGGGTCATTAGACTCTGCCGCTGTTTCCTGGGTGTTGACGTCACTCTAAGCATAGTTTTCGGAATCAACTACCCAAGTACTTAGGTGCTAATTATTAGTGATAATAACTACTCCGTCGGGAGTAGTAAACCGTAAGCATATGAATCGAAAGATGAATCCAGACTATCTCTCAGCTGAGCGTGCTTGGATCAAGAGGGAGAGCGGTTAAATCCCCAGCGCAGTTCTGCGCTTCAGGTCTGAACTTATACTTTCCGATCACATCAAACGTACCGGCTCTCAGCCGGCATGCATTCTTTTTTCCCAAGGATTTCCCATGGAATCCGTTCTCGTCAAGGTTGTCTCCTTCATTGCTGTGATCGTCGTGGGCTATCTGCTCAAGCGCGTCGGCTTCTTTCGTTCGGAAGACTTTCGGCTCATCGCCGGACTGGTCCTCAAGGTGACGCTTCCCTGCGCCATCATTTCGAACTTCACCAGAATCGATGTTGATGCGGCGCTTTTTGTGCTCGTGCTGCTGGGGCTCGGATGCAATCTCGTCACCGTTGCCGCGGGCTGGCTCGCATCAAAGCGCGGCGATTCTGCCGAGCAGGCCTTCAACATCATTAATTTCTCGGGCTACAACGTCGGCTGCTTCGCTCTTCCTTTTCTGCAGAGCTTCGTGAGCCCCATGGGCGTTGTCGCAGCCTGCATCTGGGATACCGGCAATTCGATCATGTGCACGGGGGCGACCTATTCCATCGCAGCGGCGGTAGCCGGGAAAAATGAAGGCGGCGGCGTCCGGCTTTTCTTCAGGCGGATGTTTTCTTCTGTTCCGATGGATGTTTATGTCGCCATGACGATTCTGGCTTTCCTCGGCTGGAAGCTCCCGCCGCAGGTGCTGGGGTTTACCGACATGGTGGGCGCAGCAAATCCGTTCCTTGCCATGCTGATGATCGGCATCGGCTTTGAACTGAAGCTCGCGCCGGGTTCGGGACTGCATATTGCCAAGACGCTTTTCTGCCGTTATCTGATTGCTGCGGCGCTCGCTTTTCTTTTCTACAACTATCTGCCTTTTGATCAGGAAGTTCGCAAGGTTCTCGCCATTCTTGCCTTTGCGCCGCTCTCGGCCGTCTGCACGATCTATACGGCGCTCTGCCTCAATGACCCGGGCAGAGTGGCGCTTTCGTGCACGCTGAATTCGCTCTCGATTGTCTGTAGCGTCACATTCATGACTGTGCTTGTGGTTTGGCTTTAAGACCAGCTGACGAAGTGGTTAGATATTTGTATATATGAATATCAAATAGATGATGAATTCATTGATGGCCACTCTCTAAAACGCACATGGACAGTGAGGTGCTTTGACAACCTCACCGTCCTTCAGGGAGGAGAGGCTGTCAAATTTGGTCAGTTTCTTGCGATCTTCCTGCTGCCCCCCCTCAATCAGATCGTGCGCATTGACCTTGCCTAATTCCAATTGAGCAATGCTCTCACGCAATCGCACCTGATTCTCGGCACACCAAAACGGATCGGCCTTAATTGCAAAGGGAATCCGCCCTTCTTTGACGACTTGGATAGCAAAAACGGTGAATGCTGTTGTCATGTTGAGCCCCATCATTTGGATGATGGACTCAAAATTTTTTTTGAGCTTCGCGTCCATGCGGAAGCTGACAGTTGCCGTTGCGTCCATAGCAATATATCCCGCTAATCATTAGCTCTTTTATGAATACAACCACTTTATAACTGAAAAATGCAAGCTGGCGCACTGAATTAGTCAGCATTTCAAGGCTGTTAACCATGAAATCCGCACTGCAACTATCTTTGTTTGCCGCTCCTATTGAAGCTGACAGTCGCGAGACAACCGACTGATGGCCGCACGGCAGCCATCATATGATCAGCAGCGACCGGCCAAACGGCCGACAACGGCATAGACTGCATGCCGAGGAACGAGGGCGCAAGCACGCAGCTCAAGCTCGTTTCTCACTTTCCCTAACCCTGCTTCGGGCTCAGGAGGCCCGCAGAGATTTTCATTATGACGACACATACCGAGGCCGCCGAGGCGATGGCTGAAGAAGCGGCGGATCACCTTCAGGCAGCGGCCAATGCCCCAAGCCCTGATGAAGGCCTTTCCGCAGCTGCAGATGCAGTGATTGATACGACGCATTGGTTCACGCGTTTTTTTGAAACGCTTACGGCGGGAATGACCTGGTCGAGTCTGGTGCTGCAGATTATTGCTGTGATCTGTGCCTTCATTCTCGGCTGGTGGGGATCTCGCGCCTTTACGGAGTGGCTCGAAAAGAGGCGCCCGAGTGCAGATGATTTCGGCGTAGTCAATCACATCAAGCATCTGGCTTACGGGCTTCTTGAGAATGTGTCTTTCGGCCTCATCGCAGGATCGTCCCTCGCGCTTGCGGCCTGGCTGATCGTAACGCTCGGTGATGAACCTTCTCGGTCGCTCGTTATCTGCAGGATCTTCTACTCGATCTTCTATGCATTTTCGGTGCTCTCCGTTGTGATGGCCTTTGTGCAGGCCAGCATTGGACGAAGCATCATCACGCGGGGTGTGCAGCGTACAGTCACCGTTATCTTTTGGTGCTTTGCAGTGCTGCAGTTCTTCGGCGTGCTGTCGGATTCGGTGGACTATCTTGATGCGCTGAGAATCCCCATCGGCAAGGGGGACATGACGGTTTGGAAGGCCTTCATGGCGGTGGTTTCGGTGCTCCTTACGCTCGCCGTTGCCAATTGGATTTCGGCCATCATCAATCAGTTCATTCAGGGGGCGCAGAATCTGACCCCCAACCTGAAGGTAGTGCTTTCGCGCATTGTCACCGTTCTTTTTCTGATTCTGGCAGTCATCATCGGTCTTGGAACCGTCGGCATCGACTTGACGATTCTTTCGGTTTTCGGCGGCGCTTTAGGCGTCGGACTGGGCTTTGGGCTGCAAAAGATCGCTTCCAACTATGTTTCCGGATTCATCATCCTCTTAGACAAATCCATCAAAATCGGAGATCTGGTGACGGTGGGCGGCTTCCGCGGAAAGGTGGTGGAAATCAATACGCGCTTTACGGTGGTGCGCAGTCTCGACGGCATTGAGAATATTGTCCCGAATGAAGCGTTCGTGACGTCAGCAGTGCTGAATCATTCGTATACGGATGAAGCCAATACGCAGTATGTCGCCGTAACGATTGACTTCAATTCGGATGTGGATCGGGCACTTGCCGTCATGCTCGAAGAGGTTTCGCGCGATCGTCCGCGCATCGTCAAGGGCCGCAAGCCCTGGGCTTATGTGGACAGCTTCGGCGACAGCGGCATTAATTTGAAGGCGGCTTTTTGGCTGGCCGATCCGGTCAATGGTTCCGTCGGGATCAAAACAGCCATTACGCTCGATATTGTCCGTCGTTTCCGCGAGGAAGGGATCCGCATTCCTTACAACCGCTTGGAGGTGGTGATGCTCGATCCGCATGCTGACGACGATGCGCCCGCGGACGTTCAGCCGAAGGGATCCTCTGCGGCGGTTTAAGGGCAGGCTTTTCTCTCCGGTTTAGTGCCTTAGCAGCAGAAAAAAACCTCAGAAAGCAGGTTCGCTTTCTGAGGCTAAGTCACAAGGTATGGTGAAATCAGGTTTTTTGCCTGCGGAGCGGCTGCGCGGGCGGCCGCTCTTCGGTGTATCACACTAGGCCCATCCAGCTCCAATACGTGGCAGACATCAGAAGAATGAGCAGATAAGCCGCAATCGTCAGAATAATGCCGGTGAAGGCAAAAGTCTTCACGTCAAACGCACCGGTGGAGTAGGCAATCAGATTCTGCGGGGCATTGACCGGAAGAATGAAGCCAAAGCTGATGACGTACTGCAGAATCATCGTAATGCCCAGCACATTGACGTTCGGCGCATCAAGTCCGTTCACGAGAGCGATGATGATTGGAATGAGTGCGCTTGAGAGCGCTGCGGCGGATGCAAAGCCGAGGTGAATGATGATGAGAAAGAGGGCGAGCACCGCAACGACGACAAAAGTGGTGGTCTGATCTGCGAGTCCGAAGGCGCGCACCATGCCTTCGGCGAGCCACTGTGCGGCGTGGGTGGACAAAAGCGTGGAGCCGAGCGAGATGCCGAC
>UMFV01013291.1_pt1 | contig 18609 bp, 17 predicted proteins | sample 1965101 | NCBI WGS metagenome assembly UMFV01 (sample SAMEA4836055, study PRJEB28245) | human gut metagenome | biome: gut microbiome; material: fecal sample | place: Denmark | collected 2008 | reverse complement strand
TACTTTTAACTACGATTGGTCTCAATTATTTTTCACACTTACTTCCTCCTATTATTTACCAAGTTTTATTTACAAAATGCATATCATTTTTTAATGACACATAAGAATTGTTAACAGTAATATACTTTGTTGATATTACATAAGAATCTGAGGAATTGGCATCATATAGTACATCTTCCATTTTTCCAGGAGTTTTAATTGCAGGAACATATCCAGTAATAGAACCATGTTTTCCGGCAGGAACATAGAAGTATGTTTGATGACTTTAGTAGTTAAAAACCAATAATTTTTAAACCATTTCAATTAGTAATTATTATTAAACAGCTATAAATTATAGCAGCGTATAAATATTATTTAGAGCTTCCGCCAACGCAATGTATGCCCTTTCATAATCATTATATAATATATATAAAATAAGTAAATAAAAGATATTAGTAAATACAATGACTTTCTTCAATCTTTTATTCGCCAAAAATGTGACTTTCTTCAATCTTTTTTTATCCTAAAATGGTACTTTCTTCAAAGTAACGGTAATTATATTATATATATTTATGCATAAAAAAAGGGGATAGCATCCGCTATCTCCTCATGACTATTCTTCATCAAATAAAATTAGATCATCAAATGTCTGTCTTCTTACAACGACTCTTGATTCACCTTTATAAGTGAATACTACAGCTGGTTTAGGTAACTGGTTGTAGTTAGAAGACATAGAGTAGTTATATGCACCTGTAGAGAATACTGCAAAAATATCTCCTGGCATAATATTAGCTGTAACTGGTAGATCCTTAGTAATCATATCAGCACTTTCACATATCTTACCTACAACTGTTACAGTCTTAGTTTTTGTTTCTCCTGCTTTATTTGCGACAATACCATCATATTTTGCATCATATAAAGGTGTACGGATATTATCAGACATACCACCATCAATAGAGACATAAGTACGTACATCAGGGATTTCTTTAATACATCCTACTGTATATAGTGTAATACCTGCATTACCTACAACATAACGTCCTGGCTCAATCATAACAGCTGGACGTTCCCAACCATGACTATCATATTCATTATAAATAACTTTCATGATTTCTGATGTAATAGATTCAAAATCAAGTGGTTCATCCTGTTTAGTATAAGCAATACCATAACCACCACCGGCATTGATCTTACTTGTTACAACACCAAATGTATTATAGATTTCATTTACGAACTTCATGAACTGAAGCATTGCATTCACATAAGCAAATAAATCAAATACCTGAGAACCGATATGACAATGAATTCCTTCATATTCGATATTATCAGACTCTAAGATTTTCTGAATAGCTTTTAAATAGATACCATAATGAGAACTAAAGCCAAACTTAGTATCCTTATGACCAGTCATAATATAGTTATGACCACCAGCTTTAATACCAGGGACAATTCTTAAAGTTGCTTTTACTTTCTTACCTAGTTTACCTGCAATCTTTTCACAGTTTTCAATTTCATAGAAGTTATCTACTACGAAATGAGTCACATCATGACTTAATGCATATTCAATTTCTGAAGGAAGCTTATTGTTTCCATGGAAGTAGATCTTATCTGGATCAAATCCAGCACGTAATGCGATACTGATTTCTCCTGCAGATACGCAGTCAATTCCAATACCATATTCACTTGCAAGCTTATAGATAGCAAGACAGCTAAAAGACTTAGATGCAAATAATGGAAGTGCCTTTTCATACTTATCCATGAACTTTGTCTTTAATTCATTCATCTGATGTCTAATATGACCTTCACTCATCACATAAAGTGGTGTGCCATACTGCTTTGCTAGATCAGATGCTTTAATACCATCTATATATAAATCATTGCCTTTTATATCAGCAAACTGTGTCTGTAATACCATACCATTCCCCTTAATATAATGTTTTTAAATCAAATAAACCTTTGTCTTTATTCATTAATGCCTTTAATGCAGCAACAGCACCATTCGCAAATACTTCTTTAGAAAGAGCTGTATGCTTTACTTCTACGATTTCATCCTGTCCTGCAAACATTACTGTATGTTCACCAAAGATTGTCCCACCTCTTATAGATGAAATACCTACTTCATTTCTTTCTCTCTTACGATGAATAGAATGACGATCATAAGTAGGTTCTAATGAATCATCTAAAGCATTATTAATACCATCATATAACATCACTGCAGTACCTGATGGTGAATCAATTTTCTGATTATGATGTTTTTCCATGATTTCAATATCAAAATGATGTTCAAAGAATTCTTTAGCAAATTCACTCACCATCTTATTCATCATAGCCACACCATAAGAAGTGTTATAAGACTGGAAGAGGGCAATCTCATGAGATGCTTCTTCAATCTTCTTTAAGTCTTCTGCACTAAAGCCAGTAGTAGCGAATACAACTTTACACTTATTCTTTAATGCATAAGATAGAATACTATCTAGATTGGCAGGATGTGAGAAATCAATAATTGCATCAATATCATCCTGTACTTCATCTAATGACTTATATGCAGGTACTTCTGGCTGTACATCAAACACAGGAGATACAACACCAGCTAATTCTAAATCTGCATCATTCATTACTGCATGGGCTACTTTCTTACCCATTAAACCATAACCATATACTAATACTTTCATCTTAATAACCCTTGCTTTCGAATTCTTTCATTGCATCAAATAATAACTTCTTATTTTCTTCTGTAGTTGGAATAAGAGGCTGACGAAGCATATCACTTTCAATAACCCCCATATGCTTTAAAGCAGCCTTAGGCATGATTGGGTTAACATCAATAAATAAATATTTAGAAACATCATTTAAATCATAAGCCATCTTTCTAGCAAGTTCTAAATCACCCTTTAATGCAGCCTGGGCAAACATTTCTGTTTCTCTTGGATAAAGGTTAGATAATACTGAAATAACACCTTTTCCTCCTGCTGCGATAAATGGAAGAATATTATCATCACATCCAGAATATAAATCAAAGTCCATATCCTTAGTACGTGTTAATACTTCCATTGCATATGCAATATCATCTGTTGCATCTTTCATAGCGACAATATTAGGAACCTTTGCAAGTTCTACTACTGTATCTACACTGATCTTCATACCAGTTCTACCTGGTACATTATACATAATAAGTGGTAAATCACTTGCCGCAGCAACAGCCTTATAATGTTCAATTAAACCTCTCTGAGAAGTCTTATTGTAGTAAGGTGTTACAACTAAGTTTGCATCAGCACCTGCTTCAGCATTGAACTTAGCCTTTCTAATAGCCTGCGCAGTATAGTTAGAACCTGCACCTACAATAACCTTTACACCTGTACCCTTAGCCATTTCTACTGTAATCTTAGTGAGTTCAAATTCATCTTCAATATCAATAGTTGCAGGTTCACCAGTAGTTCCGTTGACAAGTAATGCTTTTACACCACCATCAATCATTCTCTGAACCTGTCTCTTATAACCTTCGTAATCAATACTTCCATCTTCAAACATTGGTAATACCAATGCAACACCTGTACCTTCAAAAATTGGTTCCATTTTATGCTAATTCCTCCTGAATCTTTTCTAATGCTTTCTTTAAATATTTCTTTTCTATAACATATGAAATAGATACTTCACTTGTTGTCACCTGAGCAAATGGGATCTGGTTATCACCTAGAACTTTGAATAACTTACTTGCAAAACCGACTTCATTTTCCATATGACCTTCTACAACAAGCTTACCTACATTCTTAGATGCAAATACACCAATACGTGGGTGATTTTTCTTAACTTCTTCAATAGCTCTGTTTAAAGCACTCTGTGCTTTTGCATCACATGTGAAATCAATACGCATTTCATCTTCTAGCATGACTGATGAGATCATATCGATGTTCACACCTTCACGACTAATTGTTTCAAACACATCAGCCACAAAGAGAGGATTCTTTTCAACATTCATTAACTTCACTTGAATAATGTCTTCTTCAATCTCTAATCTTGTAATCACACTGTTCATCTTCATCATCTCCATTTTTTTATAAAAAAATATTGCAATGGGGCCATTGCAATATAATTAGTAGTCTTCATTATATTCAATAGCGCACCACAAATATTTTGTGACAGTGAATAAGATCTTCTCTTATCCCCCAGATAACAGTTCATATACAGTTCCCTGTCTCTTCGGCATTTGCTCCCCCTTCATTATTTGGCTGTATCCATTAATAACGAATTCTTAACGCATGCACCTCTATTTGCAAACATAATAACATATTATCAATCATAAAAAAAGTGATTTTCTTCTAAATAGTGCATATATTCTTTGATCCAGGGACTACCTAGGGCATATCGCTGAAGCATGAATTCTATTTTATTTCCATTATACATAAAACTCATCTTTAGCTCTGCACCTTTCTTCTTTGTTTTAAAGTCTGTCACAGATTGATAATCAAAGAAATAAACTTCTCCTATAAACTTTAAATTCTCATAACACATGAAAGTAATACCATCGTAATCAAAACTCATCATATAAAAATGCACTGGTTTACCATGTACATGACCTAACCACATTGTGAAAGCTGTCTTTTTCCAATCTACTTCATATTTCGTATGCGCAAAGGCTACATTATTATGAAATGGGATTCTTGATAAACGAATGTAATCTTGTAATAATTCTTCTCTCTTATTCATGGATTTCTAAAGGCAATTGATCAGGATCTTTAAAAAATGTCATTTTCTTGCCAGTAAATGTGTCAAAACGAATAGGTTCTGTTTCAATACCCAATGCATTTAATTCTTTAACTGTTTTTTCTACATCTTCTACCTTAAAAGCCAGATGTCTCAGTCCTGCAGTTTCAGGGAAAGGATGTAGTGGGGCATCTGGTTTAATAAATATTTCTAACTCCATATCTCCAAGTTGAAGATCCAACTTGATATCCTGTTTATCCTCTCTCTTATTTTCTCTAATAATATTAAAACCTAACTTATTGACATAAAAGTCAATTGTTTGATCATAATCTTTTGTAATGATCGCAATATGATGTACTGTGTCTAATTTCATAAGAGCACCTCCTGTTACTATTATATCATTGACATCATGGATGATATATAGTTATTATAATATAAACCGATTAAGGAGGTAGGTAATACATGAATAAAAAAACAATTATATACTCTGTTAAATCTGCACTCCCTGTTATGACTGGTTATATTGTCTTAAGTATTGGTTTTGGCTTATTACTTCAAGACAAAGGTTATGGATGGGGCTGGGCTGTTTTAATGAGTACAGGTATATATGCTGGTTCTATGCAGTTTGTGACAATTAATCTACTATCAACAGGTGCTTCTATCATTACAACTGCTATTATGACTCTTATGGTCAATATAAGACATCTCTTTTATGGTATTACCATGTTAGAGGAATATAGTGAAGCAGGGTGGAGAAAACCTTATTTAATCTTCTCATTAACAGATGAAACCTATTCCTTAATCTGCTCTCCTGATCTTCCCGATGATATTAATCGTAAAGACTATTTCTTTATCGTTTCTCTTGTCAATCAGTTATCCTGGATAGCAGGGAGTATTATAGGTTCAGTACTCGGGAATATTATTCCTTTTGATACAACAGGCATAGATTTTGCGATGACTGCATTATTTGTCATCATCCTATTAGAACAACTAGAGAAATCAAAACAACATCTTCCAGCCATAACTGGATTTATTATTTCGATATTCTGTTTATTACTCTTTGGACCTAATCAGTTCCTGATTCCTTCTATGATTCTTATTACAATCGCATTATTCATAGAAAAAAAGAGCTTAGAAAGGAGTGATTTCTAATGCATGCCATACTTATTATTCTTACTGCCGCAATAGTCACACTTCTTATCCGCGCTCTTCCATTTATTGTGTTTAGTAAACATACACCGGATAGTATTCTCTATTTAGGTAAAGTACTACCTTATGCGATCATACCGATGTTAGTGGTGTATTGTTTGAAAAGTGTATCAGTTCTAAAAGCCCCTTATGGTATTCCAGAGCTCATAGCACTTATAGTAGTAGTATGTATCCACAAATGGAAACATAGTACGTTACTTTCTATTCTTCTAGGTACAATGACTTACATGTTTCTAATCCAGACTGTGTTTTAATCACAGTCTTTTCATTACTTCCAATGGAAGATTATTTATAAGTACAGTGTTACCATCGTAATAGTTGATGTAATCTGGACCTAGTGTAAATATACGTTCAAAAGGAATCGTACCCAATGATCTTTCTTCTGTTGTAGAATAAAGAGCTATTTCATAATAATCACATTCTAGCTTCTCACCTGTTTCAGGATTCTGATACCCTACAGGTACCCATGGTTTATTAGGGAGTAAAGTAGGGCAGTCTTCAGTTAATGCATAGATGCCTTTAATACCCTGATCTGTCTTAAAGAATTGTGGTTTTGCATAATAATAGTCATGACTTTGAAGTTCATGCATCCATGAAGAGAATAGATGTGGATTAAGAATAAACTGTTCTGCTTCATCCTTACCAATCACTAATGGCCACATTGTACTCATTAACGTAAGAGAATCTGTTTCACCATTCACAATCTTTTCTGATACTTCTTTAATAACGCGATGATTGAAGGCAATAAGATCATCTTCCTGTGATAAGTAGTCATCTATATCTTCTTCTATACCATCAATAGTAACGCTGCATTTCCAGTAACTAGTAATTCTTCTTAGACAGTTAAAGAAAGAACGCATTTCATCTGTAGTAGTAGGATTGAGTAAACGTAAGTTTAATTCATTCTTTTCATCTTCATCCCATGAAATATGAAAACCTCTACCAATAGAATTTGGATTATAGAAGATCATATTACCTTCCTGGTCATCACCCACCATTCTCATACCATCATTGATTCCAAAAGCCAATTCATCACCGACTATGACATCTAATGGAATAGTCTTTTTAAATAAACCCTTCTGTTTAATACATACATCAATAGACATCTTTCTATCCTCCTATGCATCTCATAAAGTCTTCTTCTGAGATAATCAAAATCTTTTCATCCTTCTCTCTTAAGTCTAAACCTTTTCTAATCTTAGTACCATACTGACCATACTTCCATGTTTTACTTTTTTCTCCACCAACAATTAAATAATCAGTAGCACGTGTAGGGGCACTTAATACAGTACCTCCATGACTGTAAATATAGTGAACTACATCACTTCTTCTCATAGAAGTAAATAACCCAGTGACCACAAACTTACCTGTCAAATCTATATCAAATATTTCATCAAAAGCGAAAGGGTAATTATTCATAACTATTCCTCTAAAAAAGATATACAATATATATAGGAGGTTTATCAAAATGGTTAAAATCCTAAACATCGCATTATATATCATATTCATTCTTATACCAGCATTGTATTTTATATGGCTATTAAAACATGAACACCTGATTTTTAAAACATTTGTGGTTGTCATGGCTATTCTTTCTACAATCGGTATATTACTTAAATTTAACTTTAAACCATATAATCATATCTTTACCATGTTCATACTAGTGTGTCAATTTCTCACTATGTATATTTATATTCTTTTTATATGTGTTTATCTGTATCGTTTCTCCTTTAAATTTGTGAAACGAAGACCATATCGTTTTGGGAATATCGTAGCGACCATGATTGCAATCACTCTTACAATTTCTGGTTTCCATTCTCATTATAATAAGAAAGAAGTCATCTATCATGTCACTGTTCCTAAAACATCTTCAGTATCTAAGTTAAAGATCTGTTTAGTCAGTGATCTACATTTGAGTTCTGGCACTTATATGAGACAGGTAAGAAAACTTGTAAAAACAGTGAATGATAAACATTATGATCTTGTATGTTTTGCAGGAGATGTATTTGATGAAAATACACCCGATGCATTAATGAATCGTTCTTTACAAGAATTCAAGAATATGAAGAGTACTTATGGAACATACTGGATATCTGGTAATCATGAATATTATGGTAAACATACAGACTTTACTGTCTTTGAAAAATATAACATACACTTTCTAAAGAACACCTATGAAACTGTAGATAATACTTTTAATATTGTCGGCTTTACAGATAAGACATCTCATGATCACTATGATATTAATAAAGTAATAGAGGGGATGGATACTTCTTTACCTACTATTACACTAGACCATAATCCTGAAAGATTTGATCATCATACATATTTCACTGATCTTCAATTATCTGGTCATACACATAATGGACAGATTTTCCCAGGTAATATTATTCTTCATTATTACTATCAGAATTCATATGGTTTATCCCATTATAAGAACCACTATCTTCTTGTATCTGGCGGATATGGCTCATGGGGATTTCCATTTAGACTTGGTACACAATGCGAATATGATACTATTTATCTCACCATGAGAAAATAGTTTTACAAGAAATACAACTTTTTGTGCAAAACATGTAAACGGATTCATAAATTCGCAAAAATTAACCTCTTTTGGTGTACAAATCTAAAAATAAGCATAGACAAACCGCTTTCTTTCCTATATGATAAGGGCACAAAGAGGTAGTGGAAAAAAATGGTCATAGAATTAGAAGAAAAATTTAAATTACGCAAAGCAGAAATCTTTGCGACAATCAAGAAGTATGTGACTGAAGCAAACATGAATATCTCAGATACAGTAATGGATAACTTATCTATTCATCTTGCTTTATCAATTACAAGAGAATTATCTGGATCTTATATCGAAATGAGTTCATCTCAGATTGAACAATTAAAACAAGCCAACACTTATCAGATTTCACAGTTAATCATCTATGATTTATCTAAGAAATATGATGTAAAAATTTCTGAAGACGATATTTGTTATTGTGCGATGTATTTATCAAACATGACATTATTAGATTTAGACTTCTTTAGTGAATGCGATATTATTGATCAGGAAACTGAAAACATTACTTTAGAAGCCGTACAGGAAATTAATAATCGTTTAGGATTAAATTTAAAGAAGAATGATGATTTCTATCAAGGATTATCAATGCATTTCTATCCTGCAATTCAGCGTTTAAAGAATGATGAACAGCTCCATGATAATGTATTAGCTGGCAAGATTAAAACTGAAAATGAAACAGAATATAAATGTGCAATGATTTTAAATGATGTTGTAAAGGAACATTATCATAAATCATTTAATGAAGATGAATTGGCTTATATAGCATTACATTTCGGTACAGCATTAAGATAACATCAAAGGGAACCATATCAATAGTAGATGGACCTAGGAGATAGCGAAAGCTATCTCCTTTCTTTTTATTTAAATTAGCATGTAAATCCTCTTTCTCACACTATAAAAGGTATTTTAAATTTAGCTTTTCATTTCATATTTATTAATGACAATATTTGATATAATTACTTTGTTATCGTCCTCCCTTGAAAGGAGGTGATGTTAGTTGCTTTCCAATTTAGTAGTATCTGTCGTGGCAGGTGTTTTAGTTTATTACATATGCAAATGGTTGGACAAAAGATTTAAACGATAACCAGCCTAGTGATAAGTACACTCTAAATAACTAGAAAAGGTAAGGAGTCCCATTCCTTACCTTTTCGCTTTGATGTTAATTGCATTCCAATTTGCAATCAAATTATAGCATCTAGTATTTTAATATGCAAGTTGATTTCAAGATACAATTATCACAAGGTTCCTTTTAATTTCTAGTTTTTCTTATACCTAATTGTTCAATGGAAATCTTATATAATACGGATATAATACGAAGTCTAGTGTAATTGAAAAATCACATTGACGCGGACCTCCAAGAATCCCATTAGCTAGTCTTTGCTGGATTTCGATACCATGTTTTAACATTCTATCAGCCTCCTAATATATCACTATTATAATATACTGCCATAAATATTAAGAAATGGCACCTTCAACTATCGTATCTAACACTATTATTTTCATCGTTGATTCTTTATTGTTATTTTGAATTACTTAATGAGCACAAAAAATCACTCACAATCAGTATTGCTTGTGAGTGATTTTAATAGTTATTTAAAATAATCCTTGAATTTTAGCTTGAATAATTCCAGCAGCAACACTTGCACCCACGTTACTCAAAAGATCTTTTAATCCAATCAATGCAGTTTTTAGAATGGTTGGTCTCTTTTCTTCTTCGATTTTTAATTTTATATCAGATAAAAGCTCAGTTATTGTCTCCATATCATCTTTTGAAAGGTTTGAAGCACTAATACTCTTTGCCACTTCATCAACAACATCCTTAACTTTATCATATGGAAAAGAAACTGTATTTCCATTACCTGACACTATTTGAGCATTACCAGAAGTTGAATTTATAACACTCGTAGGTCCATAATAATTATTCACGGTTTGTGGAATATTGGTTGCACAATCTTTTTCTTTCTCAGTAAACATCGTGTTTTCTCCAATAATTCCTTCCTCTTCTAATTTCAACGTCCACTCCAATATTGTGTTTTTTACCTTTTTTTCAATATCTTTAACTGCTGTTGATGGAACTTGAAGTGCATAATTCAGCGGTATTGGAGCATTACACTTTTCGTCTAAAAATGCACATTCCGCACCAGGAAGCATCATTAATAAATCATTTTCTGACGAATCAGATAAAGATACAATTTTAGAAATAGAATTCGATAATTTTCTTTCACAAATAATTTTTTCAATTTCATTATTTGGAATTATAATTGGATACCACCAATAATACTGATTGAAGTATTTTAAAGTTCCTCGAACCTTTCTATATTCTGGACATGATTCTTTATCAGTATATCCATTCAATTCATATTGAATCCATTGGTCAAAATCAGACAGTTTTAATTTTACAGCAATCAAATGTGCTTTTCGTAATACATTAACAATATCACAATTTGGCGAAAGAACTTCTTTCTGTAACTCTAAAACACTGTTTGCCATATTATTCACTATCCTTTTCAACTTTATAAGAATCTTTGTCTTCTGCAACCATAAGAGTAGGGTGGTTATGCACCACATTAGTATAATGGACATTATCCGATTCTTCTGCGGTAAATGAACCACCAACACCAAAGAACTTCTCAAAGAATAACTTCAATTTATCAATAACACCCTGTTTCTTAATAGTTCTTTTACTACTACCAAAACGAGATACAGGAGGCATAAGCTTATCGATATCCGTGCCTGTAGTTTTGATTTCTCCATCACGGAATGCATTTTCAATAAACTTTCTTGTTTCAGGCTCTTTCAATTTCTCTTCAACAATAATTTTAGAAAGTTCTTCTTCACGCTTTTTAGCAATATATTCATGCCACTCAGACATAATATCATCAACATCATTAATACCAGATATAAATGTCTCAATAAGAGCTTTCTTACTACGTAATTCAGGACTTGAATCAATTGCTTTACTAATTGTAATAAGTACTTCCTTATCTTCACAATGACTATCATGATATTTCTTTACGAGCATCAAAATATAATCAATATTAATTTCTATCTGTTTAATAAGTTCTATCTCAAAAACAATATCATCAATAATATCAGTACTCTCACCTCGTTTACGTTTATTATTCCATTCATCACGTAAATCCTGATACCTACCAAGATAATCCTGTAAATCACGCTCAGTTAAAATTTCGTTACCTGCAAATTCATCAAATGCTGAAAGAAGGTTTCTCATACGAAGAATAGCACCAAATAGATTAATAAAATCTTTTTGATTCTGTTCACCTGTAATTCTTGGCTCATCAAGTGGAAATCTTGACATCAACTGCTCAATCATTTCCACATAGCCTTGATGTCTTTTGCCTTCCTCATCCTCATAGCCATAATAGTAATCTTTAAATCCCTTCATTAATACAATACCACCTGCATCTTTATCACCAAATAATGAAATTGCAGTATCAACACGTTTTTGAAGATTTCTAAAACATACAATATTTCCAAACGTTTTAATAGAATTTAGAATTCTATTTGTTCTTGAGAATGCTTGAATTAAGCCATGCATCTTTAAATTCTTATCAACCCATAAAGTATTTAATGTAGTAGCATCAAATCCTGTAAGGAACATATTTACAACTATTAATAGATCAAGTTCTTTATTCTTCATTCTAAGAGAGACATCTTTATAATAGTTCTGGAACTTATCACCATCTGTAGAATAGCTAGTATGGAACATCTTATTGTAATCATCAATAGCAGAATCAAGAAAATCCCTTGATGATTGATCAAGTGCAGAAGTATCTTCAGAATTCTCTTCTTCAAGAATTCCACTCGTAGATTCTTCATATTCTGTTTCATTTGCACCATAACTAAAAATAGTAGCAACACGTAGTTTCTTGGTTGGATCAGCTGCCATTTGTTTTTTAAATTCCTGATAATACAATTTAGCCATAGGAACAGATGCAACTGCAAAAATAGAATTAAAACCACTAATACGCTGTTTTTGTTTAATTTCTTCTACAGTTCCTGCTTTTCCTGAAGCAACTTCTTTAATGTTAGTAAGAGTATTATAGATGTATGTTTTATCACCTCTATAAGTCTTTCTATCAAAATTATCAAGAATATATTCTGTTACAAGTTTTATTCTCTCAGGAGCCATCATTGCTTTTTCACGCGCAATATCCCATACCTGTTCATCATCAATATCATCACTCATATCCATTGTTTTGATATAGTCCACTCTGAATGGTAGTACATTTTTATCATTAATAGCATCAACAATAGTATATGTATGAAGCTGATCACCAAATGTCTGCTCAGTAGTAAAAAATTGAGGTTTAGTAACTCTTCCTGTATTTGCTGGGAAAATAGGGGTTCCAGTAAATCCAAATAAATGGTACTTCTTGAAGCTTTTTACTATAGCTGCATGCATATCACCAAACTGACTTCTATGGCATTCATCAAAAATAATAACTACATGCTTGTCATACACATCATGATTCTTATTCTTCTTAATAAAAGTAGCTAACTTTTGAATAGTAGTAATAATGATATGAGCATCACTATCTTCTAACTGTTTTTTTAGAATTGCTGTTGAAGTATTACTATTAGCAGCACCTTTTTCAAAACGATCATACTCTTTCATTGTCTGATAATCTAAGTCCTTACGGTCAACAACAAATAGTACTTTATCAATATATGGAAGCTGTGATGCTAATCTTGCAGTCTTAAAAGAAGTAAGTGTTTTACCTGAACCAGTTGTGTGCCAAATATATCCTCCACCAGCAACATTACCGTATTTTTTATAGTTATTCGCAATCTCAATACGATTTAATATACGTTCAGTAGCAGTAATCTGATAAGGACGCATAACTAAAAGCATATTCTCAGATGTGAAAATACAGTACTTAGTAATAATGTTTAAGATTGTATGCTTTGCAAAAAACGTTCTAGTAAAATCAATTAAATCTGGGATTATACGATTGTTTGCATCAGCCCAAAAAGATGTAAATTCAAAACTATTACTTGTTTTACCTTTTTTAGAAGTAGAATTCTTTGAATCTTTAATAGCATTAAAACGTGTACTATTAGAATAATACTTTGTGTTAGTACCATTCGAAATAACGAATATTTGAATGTATTCAAACAGACCACTACCAGCCCAGAATGAGTCTCTCTGATATCTATTGATCTGATTGAAAGCTTCACGAATAGCTACACCTCTTCGTTTTAATTCAACATGAACGAGTGGAAAGCCATTAACCAGAATAGTAACATCATATCGATTATCATGTTTTGCACCATCAGAAATACCAATCACATATTGATTAATAACCTGAAGAGAATTATTATGAACGTTCTTTTTATCAATAAGAGAAATATTCTTTGTAGTACCATCATCACGTTTTAATACTTGTATGTAATCTTCTTGAATTTTTCTTGTCTTCTCTACAATACCTTCATTATTGTTTGCAATATGACTCTTAAAAAATTTTTCCCATTCATTATCGGAAAACTGGTAATTGTTCAACTTTTCTAATTGAATACGAAGATTAGCAATAAGATCCTTCTCATGATGTATTTTAAGATATGTATAACCTTGTTCAGTAAGCATATGAATAAATTCTTTTTCTAATGCTGCTTCTGATTGATATTGACTAGACCTACTTTTAACTGCTTCATATTCTGTAACAACTGTACTTTCTGTTGACTGTGCAACAATATTAAAATATGACATAGCATCCACCTCCTTTACTTATTTAAAACTAAGTAATTTATCTCTGTAATATTCGTATTGTTTTTGTCTAGCATTGATTTCTGCAGGTAAACCAGAAGTTAGGTCATTGCAAAGAGCATCAAAGCGATCTAATATTTCAACGATTTTTTGCTGTTCAGCGATTGAGGGTAATGGTATCATAGCTTTCCCCAATCCTTTGGCAGATATAGAACAAATTTTACCCTCTGATACATACTTTTTTATTTGATTATGATACATATCTGAACGTAAAAAATACGATATATATTTGGAATTTTGAGAATGACGAAGAATATAGCAAGCATCATGAACTGCCACATCTTCATCCCCTTCCCAAGCAACACCAATACCAATATCAATATTATTTTCTCCAGCACCAACAATAATGACATCACCTTTATGTGCATATCTCATCTTAGGACGAAGCTCCTCTCTAATATAAGATTTTACATTATTTGCATAAACACCGTAATAAGTATATAGTTCTCCATAATGTATACACGGTACTCCCTGTCCAATGGCATCAGCATGCACAAAACGTTTCCCACGTGTGAGTGTTCCTAGAGAATCAAGTGAAACTAAATTATCTAATTGGCTTTCAAAATAATGATTTAAATAATACTGATACTGCTTTTTTCTAGCTGTAAGCTCGGCTGTAAGCTCGGCTGCAAGCTCGGCTGTACGTAACGTGAAAGAGTCCAATATACAGACTATTTCACGTTGTACCTCCAACGGAGGTACGGCGACCTTAATCCTAGCCATTACGTTACTCATCAATTTGGGGTTGCCCATTCCACTACTGACATAGGATTTTGCATTCTTTGAAAGGTAATGGTACATATATCGAGTGAGAATTTCATCATCATTACAATTAATTAACCCACAAACATTTGTGACACTGAATTTTCCGTTTCGATAGAATACAGAACCAGCATTTGCTCCGTCAGTTGTCCAAGTTAAATACTCACCTTCAAAGTCATAAGTGGATATTTTCCCTAACTCACCATCGTTTTCAGTCTGAGATGAATACACAGGATACTCCCCAGCATTTTCTGCGATATAATTCTTAGACATAACACGTCCTCTAGAGATATTAGCCAGAGCGCCTACAGTTTTATATTCAACTCCATCAGGACACAATTCCTGAATCAATTCATCTAATCTGCTCATTTACTGCACCTCGATTTCTGCGATGATTTTATCAATCTCATCACGAAGAACCTGCTCACGAGCAACAATTTCCTTAATCTCTGCTTTGAGTTTTACAATATCGATTTTCTCTCTTGTATCCTTAGCCTCAACATAAGTAGGTACCGAAAGATTAAAGTCATTTTCTTTTACTTCATCATAAGAAGCAAGGTGAGCGATGTACTCCACTTCCTCACGCTTTATAAAAATATTAACGATTCTGTCTATGTTCTCATGAGTCAGCTTATTGTTATTTGTAACCTTCACACACTCATTGCTTGCATCAATGAAGAGAGTACGGTTATCTGTTTTATTCTTCTTCATTACCATAATGCAAGTCGCAATAGAGGTTCCAAAGAACAGATTGTTCGGAAGCTGAATAACACAATCAATATAGTTATTATCAATTAAATATTTACGAATTTTCTTTTCTGCACCGCCACGATACATAATTCCAGGAAAGCAAACAATTGCTGCAGTGCCGTTAGAAGCAAGCCAAGAAAGGCTGTGCATAATAAACGCTAAGTCTGCCTTGCTCTTTGGCGCAAGAACACCCGCAGGCGCAAAGCGTGGATCATTAATAAGTGTTGCGTCATCATTACCAGGCCAGCTTATAGAATAAGGGGGATTTGAAACAATCAACTCAAAAGGTTCATCGTCCCAATGCGCTGGTTCAGTCAATGTATTTTCACATGCTATATTAAACTTATCGAATCCAATGTCATGTAAAAACATGTTGATACGACAAAGGTTGTATGTCGTTACATTTATTTCTTGTCCATAAAAACCGTTACGTATATTTTCTTTTCCAAGTACTTTTTCTGCTTTTAGCAACAGTGAACCTGATCCACATGCTGGGTCATATACTTAATTTATCTCAGTTTTACCAACTGTTCCAAGCCTTGTCAAAAGTTCTGATACATCTGCAGGAGTAAAGAACTCTCCACCTGATTTACCTGCATTAGAAGCATACATAGTCATGAGATATTCATAAGCATCACCAAATGCATCAATATCATGATTTTTTACATCTCCTAAGTTCATGTCTGCTACACCTTTAAGAAGCTTACAGAGTTTTTCATTTCTTCTTAATACGGTTGGACCTAGTTTATTGCTGTTTACATCAAAATCATCAAAAAGGCCACTAAAATCTGATTCAGATTCACTACCTTCAGCTGAATTTTCAATATGATCAAATATCATTTCAAGAAATACATTTAGATTAGATTTGATATCTTTTTTATTACCTTCTTGATCAATAAAATAAGCATCCTCTTTATCACATTTCTTAACTACATTGCAAAAAAGTTCTGATGGAAGAATAAAGAAACCTTTTTCTTGTACTAATCCTTCTCTTGCTTCTTCAGCTTCTTCATCAGACATCTTTGTATAGTCAAAATTTGTATTACCAGCTGCTTCTTCACCTTCATTAATATAATTAGCTATATTTTCAGAAATATATCTATAGAACATTGTACCTAAAACATAGTTTTTAAAATCCCATCCGTCTACTGCACCACGAAGTTCATCTGCAATAGCCCAAATAGCACGATGTAGTTCTTCGCGTTCCTGTTCCTTTTTGTTATCTATAGTCATAATTTCGTAACCTTCCTTTATCCATTCTACTTCAATGCAATGAAACATATACTCTTGTCTCATAAACATAGAACTATTATATCATACAATCATTCCAATTTTGAATTTCATCAATGTTTACATTATTTCTCTATCTTTAATAAGAAATAAGCATAACCTTCATGCTTGTAAGCTAAGAAATACTTTTGAAAAACAGTTGAGTTATTGACAAAAATTCATAATTTTATATAATTTATTTGAAGGTAGAAATACCTTATCAGTACGGCTCCTACCGCCACAAGTGTAGGGCGTTAAAGCATGGAAGGGAGAAAACCTTCCTTTTATTTTCAATAGAAAAATCCTCTAGGTCATACCTAGAGGATCTTTTTACTTCCCTATACAAAATCTCTTAAACAATTCATCCAATAAATCTTCTTTAGCCTGTTCACCTAAAATCTCTTTTAAGTTCTCCCAGCTATCATATAAATCAGTCACAATCAAGTCTGTAGGAATACCATCCTCCATGGCCTGAATCGCAACATTTAATGACTGTGAAGCTTTCTCTAATAACTGTACCTGTCTTTGATTCGCAAGTACCTGTGCCTGAGAATTAGTAATAGCGCTAAAGTCAAATTCATCTTTAATATGTTGAATGAGTTCATCTATATGATTCTCTTTAGCACTAATATGAATACCTTCTGTATCAATCACACATCCCTTATCAGACTTATTGATTAATACAATTCTATTCAATCCTTCAGTACGTTCTAATAGTTCCTTATCTTCTGCTTCTAGAGGTCTAGAACCATCTAATACAACTAATACTAAATCAGCCTGATCAATCAAAGATAAAGACTTCTTAACACCCATATGTTCAATCTTATCTTCTGTTTCTCTAATACCTGCTGTATCAATCATATTTAATACAATATCATTTAAACGAATAGAACCTTCTACTACATCTCTAGTCGTTCCTGCAATATCAGTTACAATTGCTTTATCTTCTTCTAATAATGCATTCAATAAACTAGACTTACCAACATTAGGTTTACCTACAATGACAGTAGAAATACCATCCTTTATTAAATGCATATTTTTAGAACGATCAAGAATATCATCCATCTTCTTTCTTAAAGATACAGAACCAGGTAACAGCTTTTCAGCTGTTAGTTCTTCTATATCTTCATATTCTGGATAATCAATGTTTACTTCAATCTGAGTAATAATCTTAATCAGGTCTTCTTTTAAGTCTTTAATGAAGTTTGTGATATTCCCCTGTATTCCTTTTAATGCTAGTTTAGCTGCCTGATCATTATTCGCTGTAATTAAATCACTAATCGCTTCTGCCTGGGATAAATCAATACGTCCATTTAAGAATGCACGTTTAGAGAATTCTCCATGCTCAGCCATTCTAGCTCCCTTCTTTAAACATAAAGAAAGAACTTTATTCGTAATAAAGACACCACCATGACAGTTGATTTCTACCATTTCTTCACCAGTAAATGTATGTTGTCCACGATAGATAGAAATAAGTACTTCATCTACTTTCTCTTCACCATCTACAATATAGCCATAAGAAATAGTTTGAGACTTCTTATTTAGATTACCTGTAAAGAAGCTTTGAACAAAATCAATACAC
>UMFV01010428.1_pt1 | contig 19084 bp, 9 predicted proteins | sample 1965101 | NCBI WGS metagenome assembly UMFV01 (sample SAMEA4836055, study PRJEB28245) | human gut metagenome | biome: gut microbiome; material: fecal sample | place: Denmark | collected 2008 | reverse complement strand
TTTAATCAGGGTGTCCCGAGTTCGAGTCTCGGGTGGATCACCAACGAAAATATGCCGTTCTTCGAAAGAAGAACGGCTTTTTTATATTTGCGGATACAAATTCCGGCAAAACAGAATATAGTCTTGGAAATTTCCTCCTTGCTAATCAATTCCTGCGGTAGTAATATGTAAGTGATAAGCAAAAATTTTACAGACTTTTTCGGAGGTGCTTTGATGAAAATAGTAGTTATGGAGCCGTTAGGCGTAAAGATGGAGCAGATAAATGCACTGGCAGCGCCGCTGCAGGCTGCAGGCCATGATTTCGTTTATTATACTGAGAAGGAAACCGACCAGACGAAGCTGCTGGCGCGTGTGCAGCAGGCCGATATTATCATGCTGGCCAATCAGCCGCTGAGTGCGGAGATTATCAACGCCTGCCCTAATTTGAAAATGCTTTCCGTGGCCTTTACCGGGGTAGACCACATTGCGCTGGCTGCCTGCCGTGAGCGCGGAATTTTAGTGTGCAATGCCGCAGGCTATTCCACCAATGCGGTAGCAGAGCTGACCTTCGGCCTGGCTATCAGCGTTATCCGCAACATCGTTCCCTGTGATGCACGTTGCCGTCAGGCAGGAACGAAGGATGGCCTGGTAGGCTTTGAGCTGTTTGGCAAGACCTTCGGCGTAGTCGGCACCGGTGCGATTGGCAGCAGAGTGGCGAAGATTGCCGCTGCCTTCGGCTGCAAGGTGCTGGCCTACAGCCGTACTCCGAAGGCAGAGCTGCAGGCTGACGGTGTAAGCTATGTAAGTCTGGATGAGCTTTTGGCTGCCAGCGATTTTGTCAGCCTGCATGTGCCGCTGACGGACGCAACCCGCGGACTGATTAACGCTGAGGCTATTGCCAAGATGAAGCCGACTGCCGTACTGCTGAATACTGCGCGCGGTCCCGTTGTAGACAGTGAGGCACTGGCCAAGGCGCTGAACGAAGGACGCCTTGCCGGCGCAGGCATTGATGTATTTGAGGGCGAGCCGCCGATTGCGCCGGAGCATCCGCTGTGCCATGCAAAGAACACCGTGCTGACACCGCACGTGGCCTTCGCCAGCGCCGAAGCACTGGCTGCGCGTGCCGATATCGTTTTTGCCAACATCGAAAAATGGCTGGCAGGAGCACCGCAGAACGTAATTAAATAAAAAACATCATGAAAAAGCTCAATAATTTATATTATTCCAAGAGAATAAAAGAGCTTTTGGCAGAGCTGCAGACAGCGGGAACAACGCTGGTTGTTGCGCCCATGGGCTACGGCAAAACGCTGGCGATGCAATACTTTTTGCAGGAGCAGGAGCGCTGCGGCAAAAAGGTGTTGCGCCAAAGCATTTACGGCGCCGGTGGCGAGGCCTTCTGGCAGGGAGTGTGCCACAGCTGGCAGGGTACGGAGCTTGGCGCTGCGCTGCTGCAGCAGTCTTTGCCTGCCGATGCCAACGCCAAAACGCTGGTGCTGGAGCTGTTCCGTCAGCTGCTGCCGCGGGAGCCTGTCTATTGGTTTATAGATGATTTGCATCTGTTGGAGAGCAGCGGGGCGATTGACTTTCTTTTTGCTCTGAGCAAGGCAGGTTTTGCTGATTTGCACCTGCTGCTGGTAAGCAGAGGGCAGATTTTTGACGGCAGCCGTCTGCTGGAGCTGGGACGTAAGGTCTTTTGTCTTGATAAGCATGACCTGGCGCTGCAGCGTGACGAGCTGGCTGAATACAGCAGCAGATGCGGCCTGCAGCTTACGGCACAGCAGCTGGATGCTTTGCATGAGGCCTGCGAGGGCTGGTTTTCCGTTACCTATCTTAACCTTTTGAACTACGACAGGTATCAGCGCTTTTGCCTTGATATAGGCAGCGTTTATGAGATGATAGCCGACGTACTGCTGCGGCCGCTGCCGCTGGAGCAGCAGCGTTTGCTGCTGCTTATGGGGCAGCCGGAGGAATTTACGCCGGAGCAGGTGGCCTATGCCTATGGCACAAGCTGCAGAGAGTCTGTAAGCAGGCTGCTGGAATGCAATGCCTTTATTATCAGGCTGGCCAACGGCAGACTACGCTGTCATCATATGCTGAAGCAGGCAACGCGCCATGCCTTCGGCCTGCTGCCTGAGGCTGAGCAGCAAATGTACTTCCGTCGCTTGGGACAATGGTACGCGCAGCAGAGGGAGTACGAGGAAGCGCTGGACTGGCTGTACCGCGGCCGTGATTTTGACGGTCTGCTGGCCGCAGTGCAGCAGCTGCGCGACTGGTCCATGCGCCCGCAGCACAGGCAGCATCTTTTCGACTGGCTGCGCGAATGTCTGCCGGAAATCTTGTGGCAGTACCCGCAGGCAGTGCTGATTATTATGCGCCGCATGTTTTCGCTGAACATGGTGCCGGAAATGCTGCAGGTTAAGGAATGGTATGTAACGGCGCTGGAGCGCAACACTGCGCTCAGCCAGCGCGAGCGCGATAATTATTACGGCGAGCTGGAGGTTATCTTGAGCTTTTTGGCCTTCAACAGCATCACCGGTATGAGCGAGCATCACCGGCGTGCCTACAAGCTGCTGAGCGGTGCGCCGCAGACGCTTAGCAAGCAGGGCATCTGGACCTTCGGTGCGCCCAGCGTTCTGGGGCTTTATTTGCGCACGGGCTGCAGTCTGCGGCAGACGGTGGAGGATATGCAGGAATGCATGCCGCCGTACTATCTGCTGAGCGGCTGGCACGGTGCCGGTGCCGCCGAGCTGACGGAGGCGGAAGCACTTTTGCTGCAGGGACGCATCGACGAAATGGATATGCCTCTGCAGAAGGCGTATTATCAGGCGGAAAAGCATGGGCAGGAATGTATTACCATCTGCTGTGATTTTCTGGAGATGCAGCGCGATCTTTTCCGCGGCGTTTACAGCAGTAAGGCGGAGGCCTACAGCCGCCATCAGTGCCAGCTGCAGCCTTGGAAGCAGAGCATGCTGCTGAATACGGCCGATATGTGCGCAGGCTTTTACTATGCACTTTTGGGGAAGCCGGAATATATCCCGAGCTGGCTGACGGACGAAAACGGACAGCAGCCTTCGGTGCTTTATCCTGCGCGCCCCTGCCGCAACTATATCAGCGCCCAGTGCCTGTTGGCGCAAGGGCAGTATACGGAGCTTTTGGTGCGCTGGTCCGACTGGGAGCAGGAATGCCGTCCCTACAGTAATTTTTTGTGCCTGCTGTATTTGCAGGTGCAAAGAGCGGCGGCCTTTGCCGGCAGAGGCGATGTAACAAGCTGCCGTGCTTCGCTGAAGCAGGCGCTGGCAATGGCTGCAGCGGACAAGCTCGTACTGCCGTTGGCGCAGAACGTAGCACTGCTGCGTCCATATCTGGAGCAGGAGGCGCGGGGTGAATTTTCAGCAGCGGCGGCAGCGGCGCTGCACCTGGGGCAGCAGCTGGAAGCGGGCCGGGGGCAGATTATGTCCGCGCGCTTTGCCGAAGCAGGCCTGCAGGAGCTGACGGAGCAGGAGCTGCAGATAGCGCAGCTGGCGGCGGCACGCCATACGAACAGGGAGATTGCGCAAAGATTGTCGCTGTCGGAGGGGACGATTAAGCAATATCTCAACAAAATTTTTGCCAAGCTGCAGATTGATGCGGCGGCCAAAAATAAAAGACATCAGCTGGAGCGCTTTTTCCTAAACTCTTAACTAAAGGTTACTTATAGTTATTCTTGACCCGGTATATACTGTAAATGAAGAAGTATATGCCGGGTCTTTTTATATCCGGCGGTTAGGAGGCGGAACAATGAAACGGCTGAAGGTAGTGCTCGGGGCGTGTCTGGCGATGCTCGTGGCTTTTACGGCATTGGCGTGGGCGGCAACGCAGTACAAAACAACTATTAAGGTAAACGGTACCAAGCTGAATGTGCAGCGCTATGTAGAGGGCAAAGGGCCTATGAAGGATAAGGCAGTGCTGCTCAACAAGGATAATAAGGTTGTTGTGCGCTGGAAGCAGCGCGAGCTGAAAAAATGGTACTATGATGGTGATAAATATTTCCGCTTTGTACCCTACAGCTATGATATGAAGAACCTGAAGCCCGGCAGATATCGCTTGGTAACGACCAGCAGCTTCGGCAAGGGCGGTGCGGTTAAAAAGACTGTCAACATCAGCTACAAGCCGCAGAGCAAGATGCAGTTTCGTGCGTCCAAGATTATCCGCAAGGGCAATGGCGATGTTTACCAGCGCCTGTATTTCAAAAAGAATAATTCCACGGGCAAGACCTGCTATGCCCAGATTTTCAATAAAAATAACAAGCTGGTCTACAGCACGAAATATAAGGCAAGAAATGCCAATCAGGATTTTGCTTTCAGCTGGAACGGCTGGGCAAGCGGCAACAGCGGCAAAAAATGTGCTAAGGGCATATATACTGTGAAGTATTGGATGGACGGCGTTAATCCCAAGACTGCCAAGTTCCGTCTGAGCATTTGAGGAGGGGAGCATAATGAAAGAAAAAATGATGCGTATTATCGTAGCTGTTATGCTTACCCTGCTGCTGTGCAGCCTGACGCTGCTGACAGGCGCCGCCTCCAAAAATGACTGGAAGAATACGGCAGGCTGCTATGTGTGGACCGAAAGCAGCCAGTATAATAACGGCGTGCTGAATATCAAGCCCTTGGGCGATGATAAATATCTTTACGAGCTGAAGGTTTTGCGTGGCAGTGAGGAAGAGGACAGTGCGGAGGATTTCGTTACTGCCGGCGTTTTTGAAATCAACGAGGACGGCGACGGTATTGCCGAGGTGGATTACCAAAATAATGATACGGTAGAGCTGCGCTTCGTGCTGAAGGACAAGAGCATTACCGTATATCAGGACGGACCACTGCCGCTTGATGTTCAGGGTGAATACAGATTTAATGAGGACAGCTTTGATGTATCCGAGGCTGCTGCCGCAGCGCTGCTTGCCGGCCTGCCGGAAAAGCAGACGGGACTGCCGGAGGATATTGATGATTATAAGCTGCTCTATGCGGAGGAGCCTGTGGACGGCTGGTTCTATCAGCTGACGGCGCTGGATGATGAGGGCGAGGTAATCGCCAAATTTTTGGTAGCTGCCGATTTGAGCGCTGTATACCGCAACGATAAGGAGGATGAGGTAAGCCTTATTTACGGTGACCCGATTAATATGCTGGCAGCCAAAAGAGCACCGCTCGTAGAGGAGGATGAGCTTGATGGCCCTGCAATCGAAAGCGGCGAGCTGGAGGGTGACGAGGATGCTCCCGACCTGCCTGCAACCGCAGCTTCCGAGCTTAGTCCGCTGGTGACGGTGGCTCCGGAAGAGGCCAGCCTGAAGGTGGGTGAGCGTACACGCATAGTTGCTTCGCTGCCGGGCTGCGTAGGCTATAATGTAACTGATTTGCATTCTTCCAATAGTGATATAGTGAAGGTGGACGGCGATGTGCAGCTTTTGGCTGTGAAGCCGGGAACTGCGACGATTACCGGCAAGCTACTGCTGGAAAAGGGCGAAAAGGCCTTTATGACGCAGATTACTGCCTATGAGCCGAAGCTGGAGGCTCCGAATCTGCCGGCGCACTTGGGAATAGACGAGGCGCTGAAGCTGGAGGCCTACGTTGTGGGTGAGGCTGACGGCGTGACACCGGAGTGGAGCGTGAGCGATGAAAAAATTGCCGTTATCGAAGATGGCAAGCTGATCGGCAAGGCTGACGGCGTTGTTACCGTTACGGCAGTCCACGGCGAGATGAAGAGCCAATGGCCGGTGGCTGTGGGCACGGCAGAGCTGCCAGTTGCCGAGGATGAGGAAGAAAATGAGGATGACGATGACGGCTTTGGCCTGCTGACTATTATCGGCGGCGTTATTATCATCGGTGGTGCTGCCTTCTTCTTCCTGCGCAGAAAACGCAAATGATAAGCTGATACTGTAAAGCGTTATGCTTACCGAAAAAATAATATGAAGCATCGGAGGCTGACCTGTGTCAGCCTCCTTGGTGCGCCTGCGGCATTACCTGCAGGCGTGCTTTTTTATGTGTATATAAGTGTTTTGCTGCTGTTATTACGTCCGTTTTTGCCTGCCCAAGCGCCCATGTTGTTGCCTGCAGGCGCGGAAAATCACACTTATTTTACACTCTGACAATGTTTCACAAAATCTCTGTAAAAAAAGTAACAAAAAGTTTTCAGGTGGACGTTACAAATGACGAAAAATCTAGTATAATAATATTAAAGTGTACTATACTTTACAAAATCTCTGAGATCTCAAACTGGCGCCAAATCAATCAAAGTAAAATGAGGTAGAATAGTAGAAATGTTTTTTGATTCTTATGACACACCAGTCTTCAGACCTCCCAGTGAGGCACGCAGCTTTATTTTGCGCGTTACGCGCGGCTGCGCACATAATAAATGCACCTACTGCAACATGTACAGAGGTGTTCCCTTTCAGATTTTAAAGGATGAAGAAATTTCCCGTCAGATAGCGCTGGCAGCTCATTACGGCAAGAACAAGGTGCGCCGCGTCTTTTTGGCGGACGGCGATGCTTTGGTGCTGCCTACGGCCAAGCTGCTGAAGATTCTGCAGGTACTGCGCGAGCAGTTTCCGCATCTGCAGCGCGTTGCCAGCTATGCTGCACCCAAGGATATCCTGCGCAAGAGCGAGGAGGAGCTGCGCCAGCTGAAGGAAGCAGGCCTGAAGCTTTTGTATTACGGCATGGAAACAGGCGACGATGCTACGCTGAAGGCTGTCAACAAGGGTGTTGACGCCGAGCAGGCGATTGAAGCAGGACGCAGAGTTACCGCCAGCGGCATGAAGCTTTCCATGATGATTATTCTGGGCCTGGCAGGTGCGGAGGGCAGCGAACGCCACGCACTGGCAACTGCTAAGGCGATTAATATTATCAAGCCGACGCATTTGAGCGCGCTCTGCCTGATGCTGTACCGCGGCAGCGAGCTGCTGGAGCAGTACGAGGCAGGCAAGTTCAATCCGCTTTCACCGGCAGGACTGATGCGCGAGCTGAAGCTGATAATAGAAAATATAGATTTACCTGCGGACAGGCACTGCCTCTTCCGCAGTAACCATGTATCGAACTACGTTCAGCTGGCAGCAACGCTGCCGCATGACAAGCAGCGCCTGCTGCGCGATATAGATTACAGTATTGCTCAGCTCAGCAAGCTGAAAAGCTGGGACGTATATAACTACAATTAATTTTTAATTTTGCATTTGAGCGGGGCTGATGAAGATGAAAAAGAAGCTGGCTTCTGTGCTGACCGTAATCATGCTGGCCTGCAGCCTGCCTTGGCAGGCACAGGCTGCAGCGCCTATTGTCAGCAACAAACCGCATAAGGCACCGGTGGCAACGCCGCCGGCCGTAAGCGAGGCGCAGCCTGTGAAGGCGGTGCCGGAGCCTGCTGCTGTCAAAGCCGATGCCGCAGCCAAGCCTGCTGCCGAGGTAAAGGTGCCCAAGCAGGCGAAGCCTGAGAAAAAGGCGAAGAAAGCCGCTGCTAAAAAGTCTAAAAAAACTAAGGAAAAGCAGTCTAAGGTGCAGGTGCAGCAAAGCAACTGGCGCCTGAAGGTGGCACAGCAAAAGCTGCAGGTGCTGGGCTTCAGTGACGAGCGCCCTAGCGGACGCATGACGGAGGCTACCAGCACTGCGCTGAAAAGCTTCCAGAAGCAGCACAAGCTGAAGGCGGATGGCGAGCTGAATGATGCAACCTATAAGAAGCTGACCTGGGAGGCCTTTGCCAAGGAAGGCATCCCCAAGGTTAAGGGCAAGGAAATCGTCAGCCGTGCAGCAAAATACAAGGGTGTTCCCTATGTGTTTGGCGGAACCACGACCAAGGGCTTTGACTGCTCCGGTTACGTGCAGTATGTGTTTAAGGACTGCAAGGCCAAACTGCCGCGACTGGCAGACGAGCAGGCGTTACAGGGGATTTTTGTAACGCAGAAGCAGCTGCGGCCCGGCGATTTGGTATTTTTTACCACCTACGCCGCAGGCGCGTCGCATGTGGGCATTTATGCCGGTGACGGACAATTTTGGAGTGCATCCTCGTCCAAGGGTGTAATCCTTTCGTCGCTGAAGGACGATTACTGGAAACAACGCTATTATGGAGCACGCCGGGTGTTGATTACGAACGGCGAGGTTTATAAATAAAAGTTCTGCTGACGGCAGCCGACTGCCGGACAGCTGGGGAGGGTATAAAATATGATTCGTGAGAGAAGAAATAAGGACAAGCTGGCTGCTTATTACAGAAAGTTTATGGAAGAGGGCATTGTTGACCCCAACGTGCATCCGTGGGTTGCCGACAGCTGGCAGCGTTGCCGTGCTATGCATCTGCCGCATGAAACCATGCCCAAAATCAACAAGCTGAGCCGCGAGGAAATTATCGCGCACCAAAAGACGCATGAGTTCATCGTAAAATACGTTGATGGTCTTTATGAGCAAAGCAAGCAGCATTTCAATATCCATAACCTGAGCATGCTGCTGATTGATGAAAACGGTTATGTAATCAAAAACTATGCTATGCCGTTCTTCCAACGCATTATCGAGGATATTCAGGGTATGCGCGTGCTGGAGGAGGATGTTGGTACCTCCAGCATCAGCATTGCGCGCGAGCATAACGTGCCCTTTTTGATGTTCGGTCCAGAAATGTGGATTAAGGACAGCCATTCCGGCGATGCCTGCAGTGCGCCTATTTGCGTAAACGGCAAAATCCGCTATATTATTTCCTTCTTTTCCTTGGATCAGAACGATTTGCCCTATGATTTGCTTTTGAGCCTGCTGATGACGATGAAATATTCCATCGAACAGCACCTGAACATGCTGGAGGCCTGGAGCATCAACCGCATTATGATGGAGCAGCTGCCTGTAACCGTTTACTGGCTGGGCAAGGACGGCAGCGTGAAATATTGCAACGAAAACGGCCGTAAGCGTCTGGAAGGACATGAGCGCTTGGAGGACGTGTTCCTGAACTACGAGCATATTCCTATCAAAAAAGCGTTGCATGGCGTAGCAACGCAGCGTCGTGAAATCACTTGGATTACCCAAGACAGAACCTTTGAGGATATTACCACCGTTATGCCGATTAAGGTAGGCAGCGAGGTAGAAAGTGCTTTGGTGCTTTCTATGTCCATTGAGGATTTGAAAACTACCATTGCCCATGCAACCGGCTACAGCAGCCGTTACAGCCTGTACAGCATGGTTGGCGAAACCAGCGAATTTTTGGCGCTGCAGCATAAGGCAAGCCGCGTTGCCCGCACCGACCACAACATCCTGCTGCAGGGCGAGCCCGGTACCGGCAAGCAGCGTTTGGCACACGGCATTCATCAGGCTAGCCCCCGCGCTGCTGCTCCGCTGATTGCGGTAAAATGTCACAACGCATCTATGGCAGAGCTGGAGGCCGAATTCTTCGGCACGAATGAGGACGGACAGCAGTCCGCAGGCAAGCTGGAGCTTGCTATCGGCGGTACGCTGTTCCTCGACGAGGTAGAAAAGCTGCCGCTCGAAATGGGCGACAAGCTGGCTGATGCGCTGACGCATGGCCTGCCTGCAACGGAAAAGGGCGGCAAGCCGCGTATGTTCGATGTGCGCGTAATCGCTGCCTGTGATTCCAACCTTAAGCGCCTGGCAGATAAGGGCCTGTTCTCCCGTAATCTGTATGAGCTGGTGCTGGATACCACCATGCGCGTGCCGCCTCTGCGCGAGCGCGTGAAGGATATCGAGGTTATCGCTTCGCATATTCTGGTGGAAATGTCCGCTCAGCATAACCTGCCGCAAAAACGTCTTTCTCCCGAGGCTGTTTCCCTGCTGCTGTCCTGCAGCTGGCCGGGTAACATCAAGCAGCTGCAGGGTGTTATTGAGCAGGCCTTCTTCCACACTCCCGGCAGCATCATCGAAGCAGAAAACATTAAGCTGCCCGGTGACAAAACCTTGGAGCGCTCCTGGAAGTACGACAAGGAAGCCTTTATTGCAGCCTGGAAATCTGCCGGCGGCAATATCAGTAAGCTGGCAACAATGCTTGATGTCAGCCGTGTAACCCTGTACCGTTATCTGAAAAAGTACGGCCTGGGACCGAAAGCAAAATAAAATTTATCATGATTGCCCCTGAAGCAGGCTTGTCCTGCTTCAGGGGCTTTTGCGTTTTTGGCGGCGAGTTTAGAAGAGAAAAGTGCAACATGTTGCAAAAATCTCTTGTATAAATAGTATTGGGGGTGAATATTAGGAAGGAAAAGGCAAGTTTAGAAGAGAAAAATGCAGCATGTTGCAAAAATATCTTGCAGAAATGGTGTTGAGGGTGAATGTTGGGAAGAAAAAGGCAAATTTAGAAGAGAAAAATGCAGCATATTGTAAAAATATCTTGCAGAAACGGTGTTGAGATTGAATATAGGGAGAAAAAAGGCTATAATAGAAGAGAAAAGTGCAACATGTTGCAAAAATCTCTTCTAAAGAAGGTGAGCTAATGGAAATACGCAGAGATTTTTATTTGGACAAGCTGATAAAACGCAAGCATAACGGGTTGATTAAAATTATTACCGGTATTCGCAGATGCGGTAAATCCTATCTGCTGAACAACATATTTTATCAGCATCTGCTTTCATGCGGTATAGATGATGCGCATATTATCCGTTTTGCTTTCGACTCCGCCGATGATTTGCAAAAGATAGGTGAAAGTCTTATTGTCATGGGAAAGGAAAAGCGAGGCGTAAATCCGGAAAAGTTTATGGCTTATGTTAACAGCAGGATTGCTGATGAGGGTATGTATTATCTGCTGCTCGATGAGGTACAGGAAATGGATTGCTTCGAAGCTGTGCTTAACGGGTATTTGCGTAAGGCGAATATGGATGTATATGTTACCGGCAGTAATGCTAAATTTCTTTCCAAGGATATTATTACGGAATTTGCCGGACGCGGCGATGAGATGCATATGTATCCGCTTAGCTTTGCCGAATTTATGAGTGTTTATCCCGGTGATAAGTATATGGGCTTGGCGGAATATATGCTTTACGGAGGAATTCCGGTAGTTGTGCTGCGTGAAGGGACTGCCGAAAAGGCTGCCGCTTTGCAGAATTTGTTGAGTGAAATTTATTTGAGTGATATTTATAAGCGCAACCGTATCCGTAATAAGGGAGAAATGGAGGATTTACTTAATATACTGGCTTCGGCCATTGGCTCTTTAACTAATTATGAAAAGCTGAAAAATACCTTTAAAAGTGTCAAAAAATCCAAAATTACTTCTACCACTATCAAAAAGTATCTGGATTGCCTGGAAGATTCTTTTTTAATTGAAGCAGCTTCGCGCTATGATGTAAAGGGCAAGGCCTATATTGATACTCCGAAAAAATATTATTTTTCTGATCTGGGGTTGCGTAATGCGCGCATTAATTTCCGGCAGTTTGAACAAACTCATTCTATGGAAAATGTAATCTACAATGAGCTTTGCATGCGTGGGTACAGCGTTGATGTGGGTGTAGTGCCTATTGCCGTGAGAGATGACAGCGGTAATGTAGCCAGAAAACAGCTGGAGGTTGATTTTGTCTGCAATATGGGCTCAGTAAGGTACTATATACAGTCTGCATATTCCTTGCCGGATGAAATGAAACGTGCGCAGGAGGTACGCCCCTTGAAAAATATTGATGATACCTTCAAAAAAATTATCATTACCAAGGATATTGTCCCGGCCTATTATGATGAATACGGAATTCTTACCGTGAACATATATGATTTTTTACTGGATTGTGATAGCTTAGAAAAATAAAGCAGTTCGTTTTGGCATTTCAGTTTGATTGCCCTCGAAGCAGGTTTGTCCTGCTCCGGGGGCTTTTGCGTTTTTTGCATTTTTGGCGCTGCGAGGCGAATTTAGAAGAGAAAAATGCAACATGTTGCAAAAATCTCTTGCAGAAACGGTGTTGAGGGTGAATGAAAGGCAGTAAAAGGTGAGGTTAGAAGAGATTTGTTCAATATGTTACATAATCTTTTTTAAATAGAGCCATTGGCGGTTGATAGTTTGTTGAAGATAATTTTAGAATAAAATATTTTTTTAGAAAATTTTTCAGAAAAAGTCTGCAATAATTCGTAAAACTCAGCATGGATGCGGGTTACAGCATTTAAAAAAAATAGCATACTTAAACTATTTGTACATGTTAGTACCTTGTTAAAAGGAATTCGAAGTGCTATAATAAATAATATATAGAAATAGTTAGCCGAAGATTAAATAGCTTCGAGTGTACTTGAAGCTGTTTTACGAAGGCTTGTTGCCAGTGTTGCTGCAAGACAGCGGGAATGAAAAACAGTAATATCGGCGCAGGATAATTAATACAATAGTTGTTTAACTTGTTCCCACACGCAGCGAGTGCTGCGTACATTATATAAAATATACTTATATGGGAGGAATTTTTGATGAACAAAATTTTTAAAGTAGTTTGGAGCGAAGCACGCAACGCTTATGTTGTTGTTTCCGAAATCGCAAAAAATCATGGCAGTAAAAGCTGCTCTACCAAAAAGCTGTTGACAATGCTGATTGCAACAGGTGTTATGAGCTGTGCAAGCATGGCTCCGGCGATGGCTGCTAATCCGGCACCGGATGACGCTAACAAAGGTTCAAATCTGTCTGTTAATGGTGCTATAACAGCAGGAACTGAGGTACAACCTGGCGATTATGTTGACTTCAATGGTGACCAGAATGTCAGCATAAGTAAGGATGTAAAAGACGGCGTTAAAATTGTTAAGGTTGAGCTGAACAAAGATATCGATGTAAACTCCGTTCAAACCAACGCATTGAACTCCAAATACAACCTGTCCGTAGGTACTGCAGCAGACAACGGAATTATGCCGTTCTTCGTAAGCAGCACTGGCGCATTCTACGGTGCACACAACAAGTTCTCCGTAGATAAAGACGGAAATGTAAATGCAAACTCCATTCAAACCAATGCACTGAATTCCAAATACAACCTGTCCGTAGGTACTGCAGCAGACAACGGAATTATGCCGTTCTTCGTAAGCAGCACTGGCGCATTCTATGCAGCAGGCAACAAATTCTCTGTAGATAAAGACGGTAAAGTAATTGCTCCTGAAGCAGAAATCAACAAGCTGACTGCTAAAGAAGGTGTAGTTGGCAATGTTGTTCTGAAAAATGGCGTATTCTACAAGAACAGCGCACTGCGTGACGGCGAACTGTTCATTGGCGATAATGACGGCAACTACAGCCAAATCACTCCGAAATCCGCTAAACTTGGTCAGGTAACTATCGATGAAAAAGGCAACATTGCCGGTGTAAACTCCATCCAGACAAATGCACTGAACGCAAAATACAACCTGTCCGTAGGTACTGCAAATGAAAACGGCACTGTACCGTTCTTCGTAAACAGCAACGGTGCATTCTATGCTGCAAACGGCAAATTGGTTGTAGATAAAGACGGCAAATTAGTTGCTCCTGAGGCTGAACTTGGCAAAGTAACTGCTGACGAAGGCGTAATCGGCAACGTAGTTCTGAAAGACGGTGTATTCTATAAACATACCGCATTGCGTGACGGTGAGCTGTTTGTAGGCGATGCAGATGGCAATTACAGCCAAATCACCACTAAAGGTGCTAAACTGGGCAAAGTAACTGTTGCTGCAGACGGCAAGATTTCCGGTGTAGCAGCAGGCGCAGTAACCGCTGATTCTACTGACGCAGTAAACGGCAGCCAGCTGCATGCAGTAGCAACCGAAGCAGGCAAACACAGCAAGGTTGTAAATGGCTCCAACATCAATGTTGAAGAAACTGATGTTGACGGTCAAAAGTTCTACAAGGTTAACCTGAACAAGGATATCATGCTTGGCGACCTGACCGGCAAATATGTAAACATCAGTGGTACTAATGGTACTATCGAAACCACCGGCTACATTGCAACCCAGGATCGCGTATATGCTGATAAGGGTGCAAAACTGGCAGATATAGACGTAACTGGCAACAAGATCTCTAACGGCGCTTCCTCCATCGTTCTGGACGGCAGCAATGTTAAGGTTAACGATAAGGTTACTATTGATCAGAACGGTAAGATCAGCGGCGTAGCTGCAGGCGAAATCAGCAGCACCTCTACTGACGCTATCAACGGCAGCCAACTGAAAGAAACCAATGACCGCGTAGCTGCAAATGAAACTGCTATCAAGAATAACACTGAAGCTATCTCTAAGCTTGATGGCCGCGTAAATGCAAATGAAACTGCTATCAAGAATAATGCTGAAGCTATCAAGAATAACGCTGATGCTATCTCTGGACTGAATACTCGTGTAGATGATGTTGCAAATATTGCTAAACAGCACACCACTGTTACAGCAGGCGATAACATTACTGTAACCAAAGGTTCCAATGATAAAGGTGGCGAGAATTACACTGTAGCGCTTGATAAGAATATCACTGTTGACAGCGTCAAAGTTGGCGACAAGACCTATATCAGCGATAAAGGCCTGAATGCTAATGACCAAAAGGTTACCAACGTAGCTGCAGGTGAAATCAGCGCAACCTCCAAGGACGCTGTAAATGGCAGCCAGCTCTATGCTACCAATCAAGAGGTTGCTAATAACACCAACCGTATCAACCAACTGGGCAGCCGTGTAAACAAGGTTGGCGCAGGCGCAGCAGCTCTGGCAGCACTGCATCCGATGGACTTCGATCCGGACGACAAACTGACCTTCTCCGCAGGCTACGGCAACTATGGCGGTGAAAACGCTGCTGCAATCGGTGCTTACTATCGTCCGGATGAAAAGGTAATGTTCAGTGTTGGCGGTACCGTAGGCAACGGTGAAAACATGGTTAACGCAGGCGTATCCTTCTCCCTGGATCGCACCAACCATGTAAGCAACAGCCGTACCGCAATGGCTCGCGAAATCCTTGACCTGCGTGCTGAGGTTACCGAGCTGAAGGCTATGGTTGCTAAAGGCGGCTTAGGCTCCATCGCAGAAGATAAGATGAAGATCTTCCCGGATGTTGCTGAAAACCACTGGGCATATGAATACGTTGGCAAGCTGGCAGCTGCAGGCATCATCGAAGGCTATCCTGATGGCAAATTCTCCGGTGACCGCATGATGAGCCGTTACGAATTTGCTGCAATGCTCTATCGTGCAATGCAGAAGGGCGCTCAGCTCGACAGCAAGATTGTCAAAGAGTTCGCTCCTGAAATGGGCCGCATCCGTGTAGACCGCATCAGCGGCGAAGACGGTGACCGCAGCAAGATCGAACGTGTACGCGTAAACGCTACTAAAGGCGAGCGCGACCATTACGGTAACAAGATCGCTGCAGTTAAAGCTAAATAAGCTTCTTCAGCTCATTAAGTAAGCTAAAAAAATATATCGTGTTTAATAACCCCCGCCCCCTGTCGGCCTTGCCGACTAGGGCGGGGGTTTTGTTATGCCCAAGCAATGCAGTTTTCCTTTGGATTACAGATAAAAACCTACTGAATGCATAGCATATACAGTTTTGCTTATGAAAGAAATATGCATTAAGCATATTTTCGGGGGGGGTAAAGATACACAACAAAAAATACAGTGAATAAAATAAATAAAAAAAGTGTTACACTTTCTTTAAAAACAACAAGAAAAAATGTTTCTTAAACTGTCGGTACAAGTGGTAGGGTTGAAAAATAAAGATAAAAGTGCTAAAATAAAAGTACAGAAAAATAATCAGAAGATTCCACATGATGTTTTAATAAAATATTATAAGTTTTTGTTAGTGATGCACTAATAAAAAGTTAATATATAGTTCCGCATGGCATTATATATATGCATATCTTAAAATTATATATAAAAGTGTCTTGGTGGTATGATTTTACCGTAAATACTCAACTAGTTTCCTTACGTGGTCTAAGCCACGCTTTAATATAGCGATTCATTTTTTGAGTATGTTAGGAGGAGTGTTTTCATGAATAAGGTATTTAAGGTTATCTGGAGTGAAGCGCGTAATGCTTATGTAGTTGTTTCCGAAATGGCAAAAAGCCATGGAACAAAAAGCTGCTCCACTAAAAAACTGTTGGCAATGCTGATTGCTACAGGTGTAATGACCTGTGCAAGCTTCGACGTATTGGCGGAAGAGCCTAGTGCGGCTCAGACGCTTCAGTCTCAATATGTTGCGTTTGCTCCTACAACATCTAGTTTTCCTGATGAATACGAACAGACCATTGATGGGCATAAGTATATCTATGATGTAGCCAATCAATATTGGGTGCGGGAAGGCTATATACTGGTGCTTGAAAAAAATGCCAAATTGCATACACCGCTTTCCGCTAATGGCAGGGCTGCTGATGTAGCATATACTGGTGGTGGTGATACAAGCAGCATTTTGCAATCAGTAACTTCGCTAGTTTCAGCAAGTGGTACAGTAACCAATATGGGCGAATCATTAAACAGTATTAATGCAAGTGCTTATGCAGGTGTAAGCCACAGTGGCGGAACACAAGTTGCTGGTACTTGGAATTATATTATTGAGGATTCAAGCTGGAAAGATTCTGTTGCGCCTGGAAACTATAAATACGGTTATGTTGATTTAGTTGATTCAAAGTTACCTAAAGGCTTTAAAACAGCAGAGGATCCTAATACAGAGCTTACATGGGATGATATTAAGCAGTGTTATACTTATAAAGGAAACCCGGTAGATTACAGCAATGTATACGTTATTGACGGCAAGATTGGTGTGTTTACTAATAAAGATGGCAGTAAGGTCTATACTGGCAACGTCTTTGGCAAAAATAATGAAGTTCTTATGACCGTAAAAGATGCTAATAACAAATTCTATAGCTACTGGGCTTCCGAGGTTACCGACCCGAGCGCTACCATGCAATCTTATCGCATGGCTGATTACGAGAAAGATTTGTCTGTATTATTGGAAAATGAAAAAAAGCTGTATCGTAACGATATTAAAGAAGTTACTTTGACTAAAGATGAAAATTCTGCAACTATCAGCTTGCTGAGAAATGGCGATACAGACGCAGGTGCGCCTGTTAAAGGTGCTATTAGCGTTTCCAGCGGTGGCGGTACTGGCGGCAGTGATACTTTTGTTAAGATTTCTAATGGCACAGCTGAAAAAACCTTTGCTACTGGCTCTAAGGTAGAGGCTATTGTTGATAATGGTGCTACAACAGGCATTAAAATCAATGGTCAGGATTATACTATCAAATCCGGCTCTAAAGTAAGTGTTACACAAAATGCAGCCGGGAAAACTACTACCATTACTGTTGATGACCAAACAACTACCATTAAAGATACCGATACTACCTACACCGCAGGCAATGGCATTGAAATTGATGAAACTAATGGGAATGCAATTTATGTTAAGCTAGCTGATTCTAATCTCGCAGTTGACAGCAACGGTCTGGCATTGAAGAAAGACTTGACTGGCATGCAATCTATCAAAGGCGCAGGCGAAGGCAAGATTAGCTTTGACGGTGCTAACGTTAAGGTTAATGATGTTACCATTGACAATACTGGTAAGATTTCCGGTGTAGCAAATGGCACTGAAAATACCGACGCAGTAAACTATGGCCAGTTGAAGACTGCTAAGACAGAGGTAAAAGCAGGTGCTAATATTACATCTGTAGAGAAAACTACAGGAGAAAATGGACAAGATGTTTACACCGTAAATGCAAAAGACACCACCTACACTGAAGGCAATGGCATTGCAATTAACGGTGAGAACAATGCAATTTCTGTTAAGCTGAAAAATGGCGAGCAAAACCTGGTAGTTGATAACGACGGTTTGGCACTGAAGAAAAATCTGACCGGCATGGAATCTATCAAAGGCGCAGGTGCAGGCAAGATTAGCTTTGACGGTGCTAACGTTAAGGTTAATGATGTTACCATTGACAATACTGGTAAGATTTCCGGTGTAGCTGACGGCGCACTAACCGCAGATTCTACCGATGCTGTAAACGGCAGCCAACTGAAGAAAGTAAGCGATAGTTCAGTTAACGTAGACTTAACCAACATCTCCAACAGTGGTAAAACTGAGATAGTTAACATTGCTAAGGCTGCAGATGTGCATGTTAAGGATGGAGCATACAGCGTTAAAGCGGATGGCACCGTAACCATGAAATATGTTGACGGCAATGGCAATGAAGTTACTGGCAAGGAGCTTAAGATTACCGACGTTGCCAGCGCAGCCAAATTGGATGGCTTGAATACTACTGTTACCAATATTGACGGTAGAGTAACAACTAATAGCACGAATATTACAACACTGCAAGGCGAAGTTATTACCAGCGGTTCTATTGGTGCAAATGGTAAGGTAGAACTGACCAAGAGTAATGGCAGCAAAGTTGAAGTAGGTACTGTAAAAGACTATAGCGTTACCAGCGGTAAATATGACCAAACCACCCAAAAGCTGACTTTGACTAAAACTGATACTTACGGCAATGCTACTTCAGGTACAGTTGATATTGATCTCAGCGGTATTCAAAGCGGTGATAAAAATTGGACTGCACAGGCTAATGGCACTGATGTTAAGCCTAATACAGACAATAAGGTAAACTTTATCAATGGTGATAACACTAATGTTACCACTAGCGGTGACGGCGTAATTGCAGTTAATCTGAATAATGCTCTGACTGGCATTCAATCTATCACTGGTGTAGGAACTGGCGCAGGCAGCATTAGCTTTGCAGATGGCGCTATCAAGCTTAACAACAAGGTTACCATTGATAATACTGGCAAAATTACTGGCGTAGCAGAAGGTACAATCGCTGCAGGCTCTACCGACGCAGTAAACGGCAGCCAGTTGTATGATGTAAAGAACAGCATCAATACTGATATCAGTAACAAGACCTTCGGTTTGGAAGATGACAAAGGCAATAAAGCTACTAGTACTTTGGGCAATACTGTTCAGGTTAAGGGTGCAGATGGTATTACTTCTACCGTAAAAGATGGAGCATTGGAAATCGGCCTGAAGCTGCAGGATAACTCTAACCTCGTAGTTAACAGCAACGGTCTGGCACTGAACACCGCTCTGACTGGCATTCAATCCATCAATGGTGCAGGTGGTACAATCAATCTTGCAGGCTCTGCTATTACCATTAACGAAACTACCTTTAACAAGGATGGCAGAATTCAAAACGTAGCAGCAGGTACTGAAACAAAAGATGCAGTAAACTTTGGTCAGTTGGACGCAA
>UMFV01013600.1_pt1 | contig 20029 bp, 16 predicted proteins | sample 1965101 | NCBI WGS metagenome assembly UMFV01 (sample SAMEA4836055, study PRJEB28245) | human gut metagenome | biome: gut microbiome; material: fecal sample | place: Denmark | collected 2008 | reverse complement strand
AAAAGCCTGCAGCCGCACAGCAAGCACACGATTCTCTGCCCCTTTTACTGCTTCGTCCAAAATCGCTCGAAGATTGTCCAAACTGCCGACAGCGGGCAGTTTGACGGCAGAGGCGGCGGGCAGCCAGTCAATGACGCAGGCAAAGGGCGTTTTTTCGCTGTCGGCTGCCGGCACGGCTTCGCCCGTATGCGTGCCGTTCCAGGCGACGCCGTCGAGCATGATGAGCTCTCCGCCGAGTCCTTCAAAAGTGCCGATGCCGAGAGTGCCGTGCTGCTTGAGCTCACCAATGGAGAGCGAGGGTTCAAAGTCGCCGAGAAGCAGTGCGGAAAGTGTCGAAAGCTGGCAGAGATTGGGCATGAAAGTGCTTCGAGTCTGATGAAGGTGATGAAAGCATAGTCCTCTGCTAAGACCGCACGAGCGGCCAAGCGCAGTGCTTAAACAATTTCACCGTCAAAAAAAACGGCTCCTGGAAAAATTGCAGGAGCCGCCCGCAGCTGCTAATTGCAGCAGAAATCAGACTTTATGCCTGGTCTTTGGCTTCCGCCAAGGCTGCTTGACGGGCGATTTCTTCTTTGCTTTTAGGCTGCACGCTGTCTTCCGGAAAGGTTTTCTTTCCGGGATGGCGCTTGCGATAGTCAGCGAGGAACTTGGCAATGCGGTTGATGGCGTCGCGCAGCTCCCATTCGTAAGGCAGGAATACCATGCGGAAGTGATCGGGTTTCGGCCAGTTGAAGCCGGTCCCCTGAACTAACACAACGTTCGTTGCTTCAAGGAGCTCTTTAAAGAATTCACGGTCATCTTCAATCGGATAAACATCTGGATCCAGACGCGGGAACATATAAAGCGACGCACACGGATGGACCACAGAAACGCCAGGGATGGCCGAGAGCATTTCGTAGGCAATGTCGCGCTGACGACGCAGCCGCCCGCCCTCACAAATAAGGTCGTTGATCGATTGGTAGCCGCCGAGCGCAGTCTGGATCGCGTATTGACCCGGGACGTTGGCACAGAGCTTCATATTGGCGAGCATGTTGAGACCTTCGATGAAGTCTTTTGCATTGCTCTTGTCGCCCGAAATGACCATCCAGCCGGCGCGGTAGCCGCAGGCACGGTAGGCTTTCGAGAGTGAATTAAAAGTGAGCGTCAGCACATCGTGCGACAGCGCTGCCATGGAGGTGTGCTTGATGCCGTCGTAGAGAATCTTGTCATAGACCTCGTCGGCAAGAATCACAAGACCGTTTTCTCGTGCAACCTGAATGATGTCAAGGAGCACGGAATTGGGATAGAGAACGCCTGTGGGGTTGTTTGGGTTGATGACGACGATGCCTTTGGTGCGCGGACCCACTTTGGCGCGGATGTCGTCGATATTGGGAATCCAGCCTTTTTCCTCATCGCAGAGGTAATGCACGGGTTTGGCGCCTGCGAGTGATGTAACGGCTGTCCAAAGCGGATAGTCGGGCGTCGGCACGAGCAGCTCGTCGCCCTCATCGAGCAGAGCGTTCGTGGCCATCGTGATTAAGTCCGACGCGCCGTTGCCGAGATAGATGTCTTCGAGTGTGACGCCTTCGATCTGCTTGTCCTGCGTGTAGTGCATAACGGCCTTCCGGGCGGCGAACATCCCCTTGCTGTCCGAATACCCGGCCGAGTTGGGCAGGTTATAGATCATGTCGCGCATGACCTCTTCGGGCGGGTCAAAGCCGAACACGGCAAGATTGCCGATATTGAGTTTGATGAGACGGCGCCCTTCTGCTTCCATCTGCTTGGCCTTGTCCATGATCGGACCGCGGATGTCGTAAAGAACGTTGTCAAGCTTGGAGGATTTTTTAATTTGCTTCATTTTAGGCTGGGTCCTGAGTGGTTCAAGGTTCTGCAAGGACGCATCTGATAAAGATATCACTATCGGTTTGATTTCGACCGAAGAGAAACTACCTAACTCTGCCTGTGAAATTCCCCGTTCAGCGACAGTTTCGACGTTTTTTTCTGTCTTCCAGTGACGATGGCTTCAATGGGAAGCTTTTTTCGCGGGTAAGGATGAGGGAGGACAAAAAGGCCCGCATTATGAATATTCCGGATGAACAGCGCGCAAAAAGGCGCGCAAGCTCTTCGGCTTGAAGAGCATTGCCGCGCCGAGAAGCCGTCAATGCTGACGCTCAGTCTTTAACAAGAAGATGGGCGCAGATGGGCGGAGGTGAGTTTTAGCTCTTGAGCAGGTGTTCGCGCTGACGATCCTTGTGACGGGCCTTCAGAACATCGATGACGTCGGCGAGTTCAAGATCCGCATCGGCGAGCAGAACGAGGAGGTGGTAAACCAGATCGGCCGCTTCATTCTTCAGCTCTTCCTTATCGTGCACCGTGGCGGCAAGTGCCGTTTCGACGCCTTCTTCGCCGACCTTCTGAGCAATGCGCTTGGTGCCCGCGGCATACAGACGAGCCGTATAGGACTCTTCGGGTGATGCGCCGCGGCGGCTTTCGAGGAGCATCTCGAGTTCACGCAGGAAGTTCCAGCGGTGCTCGATCGGCGAGAAGCAGCTCGTCGTGCCGCGGTGACAAGTCGGACCGTCCGGATTGGCGAGAATGAGCAGCGAATCCCGGTCGCAGTCTGTGCCGATGTCAACCAGGTGGAGCCAATGTTCGGACGTTTCGCCTTTGGTCCAAAGACGGCGTTTCGTACGAGACCAGAAGGTGACTTTGCCGGTTTCGAGTGTCTTGTCAACGGCTTCACGGTTCATAAAGCCGAGCATGAGGACCTGCCCTGAGCGGGCATCCTGGACGATGACGGGCATTAAATCACCTGCCTTGGCCCAGTTGAGGGCATTAATATCTTCTTTCTTCAGCATGTTCTCACCTCAATGTTGTGCTCGCGGAGATAGGTTTTCAACTCCCCGATATTGATTATTTTCTTATGAAAGACGGAGGCTGCCAAGGCACCATCGGCATGGGCGGTCTCGAACGCGTCAAGAAAGTGCTCCATTGTTCCGGCGCCGCCGCTTGCAATAAGCGGGACTTTGCAGACAGCACGCACTGCGCTTAGCTGCGTGAGGTCGTAGCCTTGCCGTACGCCGTCCTGATTCATCATGTTGAGGACGATTTCACCCGCCCCCCGGCGCTGGACTTCTTCAACCCAGTCGAGCGTGCGCCACTGGGTTACACGCGTTTTCTTTTCGTCTCCGGTGTATTGATTGACCCAGTATTCGCCGGTCTTTTCGTCATGCCAGGAGTCGATGCCGACCACGACGCACTGCACGCCGAAACGCTCTGCAAGACGTGAAATGATGGTGGGATCCGCGAGCGCGGGAGAGTTGACGGAGATTTTGTCTGCACCGAAAGCGAGAAGCCGCCCGGCGTCTTCGATTGAGCGGATGCCGCCCGCTACGCAGAAAGGAATATCAATGGCTTGGGCGACGCGTGAAATCCAGCTCTTGTCGACGACGCGGCCGTCCGAGGATGCGGTGATGTCGTAAAAGACGAGTTCGTCGGCGCCTTCTTCGGCATATCGGCGGGCGAGCGGGACGATTTCGCCCATTACCTCATGCCCGCGGAACTTAACGCCCTTGACGACAACGCCGTCCTTCACGTCAAGACAAGGAATTATTCGTTTGGCCAGCATTCAATAGCCTCTTCGAGGGTGAATTTACCTTCCAGAAGTGCCCGGCCGACGATGACGCCGGCAGCGCCCGTATGCGATACCGCGCGGATATCGTCGAGACTTCCAATGCCGCCGGAGGCCTGAAAGTCGATGTTCGGGAACGTTTGAGCAAGTTTGGCGTAGAGCGCCGTGTTGGGGCCGGACAATGTGCCGTCCTTGGAAATATCCGTAGTCAGTACGTACCGGAGGCCGGCGGGTTCGAAGGCTCGGATCAGATCATCCATTAAAACGCCGGAATTTTCCTGCCAGCCGCTCACGGCAACCTCGGCGTTTCCGGCCTTGTTGATGCGTACGTCAAGTGCGAGAACGAGCTTATCGGCACCGAAAGTTTTCATCCAGCCGGCCACTTCGTCCGTGCGCTTCACGGCGGCAGAGCCCACGACGACCCGGGCTGCGCCGGCATTAAGGAGCGAGCGCACATCGTCAGCCGAGCGAATGCCGCCGCCCGTTTGCACGGGGATAGAAAGGCTGCCGAGCAGTTCGCGCAGAAGCGGAATTTGTCTCGCTTTCGGATCCTTTGCGCCGGTAAGGTCAACGATGTGGAGCAGCTTCGCGCCGCTCGCCTGATAGCGCTGAAGACGGGCAAGCGGGTCTTCGCCGTAGTCTCGGCGGAGGCCGTAGTCCCCCTGATGAAGACGCACGACGCAGCCGTCGATTAAATCAATGGCAGGAATAATCATGCGGCGGCTCCAAGAAAATTAGCGAGAAGGCGAGCTCCTGCTTTGCCCGAGCGCTCGGGGTGAAACTGCACGCCCATGAAGTTTTCGCTGGCCGCAGCGGCGGCAAACGGCTCTCCGTATGTACAGGAAGCAATGGCGGCAGGGCCGTCAGGCATTGCAAAGCTGTGGACAAAATAGAACCATTCTCCAGGTTCGATGTTCTTAAAAAGCAGTTTGGCCTGCGGGGATTCGCTCTTAGGAAAGACTCGGTTCCACCCCATGTGCGGAAGCGGCAGTCCGGGCGCATTGAGTTGGCGGATATCCGCATCAATGAGGCCGAGCAGATCCACGCCGCCCGTTTCTTCACTGCGGCGGCCAAGGAGCTGCTCTCCAAGACAGATGCCCAAAAGCGGCTGATGGGCCTCGCGGATCAGCTCGGGAAGTCCGCGTTCCGTCAAAGCCGTCATAGCCGCTTTGGCGGTGCCGACGCCCGGGAGGAAAATGCGGTCGGCCGAACGGATGTCGGCAGCTTCACGTGTAATCAGAGGCTCCACTCCGAGACGCTTCACCGCAAAGGCGAGTGAGGCAAGATTGGCGCAGCCGGTGTCGAGAATGACAGCTTTCACAGTACCCCCTTCGAAGACGGGAGCTCGGTCCCCTCAACACGAACTGCATCACGAAGCGTTCTGCCGAAGGCCTTGAAGAGGCTTTCAGCAACATGATGGTCATTGCCGCCCTTGGCCTTGAGGTTCAAAGTAATGCCCATGGTCTGAGAGAGTGAACGGAAGAAGTGTTCGATCATTTCGGTCGACAGATCTCCGACATGGCGGTGCTTGAACTTGGCTTTGAACGTGAGGTACGGACGACCGGAAATGTCGAGCGCACACCGTGCAAGCGCTTCATCCATCGGCAGCAGGAAGCCGAAGCGGCGGATGCCGCGCTTGTTGCCCAATGCGAGCCGCAGCGCTTCGCCGAGCGCGAGTCCTGTGTCTTCAACCGTGTGGTGATCGTCGATCTGAAGGTCTCCCTTGGCATGAAGATGCAGACGAATGCCGCCGTGCACGGCGATCTGGTCGAGCATGTGGTCGAAAAAGCCAATGCCCGTGGAAATGTCGTTTTCGCCAGAACGGTCCAGCCAGACTTCCACCGAAATCTGCGTCTCTTTGGTGACGCGTTCAACAGCGCTGTGCCGGTCGCGGACTGGCTGGGCGGGAGCAGCCGGAAGGCTTTCGAGCAGACGCTTTTCAATAGCAGCCCAGGATTGGCCGTCGGGTCCCACGCGCAGACCGGGGAGTCCCATATTTTTAGCGAGCATCAAGTCCGTTTCACGGTCGCCGATCACGTAGGAATTGTGCTTGTCGAGCACCCCGCGCTTGAGATACTGCTTGACGAGACCGGTATTCGGTTTCCTGCAGGAGCAGCCCTCGCCGGGCATATGCGGGCAGATGAGCACTTCGTCAAAATGCGCCCCCTGACTCTCAAGGATCTGCATCATCAGCTCATGCGGACCCTTGAAGGTTTCAGAGGGAAATGACGTCGTGCCCAACCCGTCCTGATTGGAAACCATCACGAGTTTCCAGCCTGCTTCGCGAAGCGCTTTGAGGGCGGGCAAAACGCCCTCGACAAAACGCATCTTTTCAAAGCTGTCGACCTGAAAATCATGAGGCTCCTCCAGAATCGTGCCGTCGCGGTCAACAAAGAGGATGCGTTCTTTCATTTGACGTCTCCCTCGGAAGCGCCGGCGCCGAGAACTTCACGAAGCGCGGCGAGGAGCTCATCGTTTTCATCCTGCGTACCCACGGTGATACGGATGCAGTTGGCGAGCGTCGGCTGACGGTTTTGGTCGCGCAGAATGATCCCTCGATCCCACATGGCCTTGAAGACTTGAGGGCCGTCGGAGAATTCCGCCAGAAGGAAATTCGAGGCACTCGGAAAAACCGCTTCGACGCCGGGGAGATCTTCGAGCTCAGCCTCGAGTTCGCAGCGGCGCATGACTGCCGCCGCGGCACGCTGGCGCATGGCGCTCACCGCAGCGGGGGTGAGCGCTTGAGCGGCCAGATCTGCAACCGGTGACGGAATGGGGTAGGGAGCGATGACCTTCTTGAGCATTCCGATTACGCCCGGAGAGGACAAGAGGAAGCCGCACCGCAGTCCCGCAAGTGCAAACGCTTTCGAGAGCGTACGGATGATGACCACGTGCGGGAATTCTTTAAGGAGATCCACAGCCGTGTCGGCGGGCGAAAACTCAATATAAGCTTCGTCAATGACGAGCAGCGCCCGTCCGGCAGCAACCTGCGCGAGCTTGCGAAGAACTCCCATGGGGATGAGTGTTCCCGTGGGATTGCCTGGAGAGCAGGCAAAAACGAGCTTCACCTCAGGGCGGGTATCGAGCGTGTGCGAGGCCTCAGCGGCATCAGGTACCCAGCCGCGATCCGGGGCGGTGATCAGATTAATCACTTTCGCGCCGTTGGTTTCGGCCGATACCGCGTACATGCCGTAAGTGGGCGGGAACTGCAGTAGAGCGTCTTGGCCCGGACGGCAGAAGGTACGAACCAAAAGCTCGATGCCTTCGTCGCCGCCGCGGGTGACAAGAATCTGTTCGGGCGAGACGCCGGCGTATGCTGCATAAGCCTCTACGACGGCTTCAGGCTGAGGCTCCGGATAGCGGTTGAAGCGTTCGGTCTGAAGCGCCATCGGCACAGATTCGGCCGACTCGTTGGCATTGAGCCAAATGTCTCCGCGCCCGCCCGCCGCGGCGACAATGCGTCTGGCAGACTGGTAGGGCGTGAGTTTTTGCACTTCGGGGCGCGCAAGACGCTCCGGGGCTTCAGCAATTTCTGCGCAATAGTCAGCCAATTTACCCTCCGATCTTTTTAGAGAGTTTTTCGAGGCGAACGAGTACGGCGTTGCGGTGGGCGTCGAGCTGTTCGGCGTGGGCAAGAATGGCAATCGCTTCGCCCAATTCCGAGAACCCCTGCGGCGTCATTTCCTGCACAGTCATGCGCTTGGTGAAGTCGGCGAGCCCCAGGCTGGAGTAAGCTGCCGCGCACCCGTAGGTGGGCAGAACGTGATTGGTGCCGGTGGCATAGTCACCGCCCGATTCGGGTGACCAGTCCCCCACGAATACCGAACCGGCATTCTGGACGAACGGCACGAGCTCCCGCGCATTGCGGGTCTGCAGGATGAGGTGTTCGGGTGCGTAGCGGTTAGAAACTTCGACGCATTCTTTGAGATCCTTCACCACAATGAGACGGCTCGCAGAAAGGGACTTTTCTGCAATGGCGCGGCGCGGAAGCGTTTCAAGTTCCTTAGCGGCGGCTTGAGCAACCGCTTTGGCAAGCGTCTTAGAGGGCGTGAGCAGCACGACCTGACTGTCCGGCCCGTGTTCGGCCTGAGAGAGCAGATCAGCAGCAACAAAGCGCGGATCGGCTTCAGCATCAGCAATAACGAGAACCTCCGAGGGACCTGCGGGCATATCAATAGCCGCACCGTCCGGACGGCGGCTGACCTGGCGCTTGGCTTCGGTGACGTAGGCGTTGCCCGGTCCGAAAATCTTCGAGACGGAGGGGATCGTTTCGGTGCCGAAAGCCATGGCGGCAATCGCCTGAGCGCCGCCCACCTGATAAATCTCATCAATGCCGCACAGACGAGCCGCAGCAAGAATCGGATCGGCAATCGGAGGCGGTGAGCAGAGGATGACGCGGCCGCAGCCGGCGATCTTGGCCGGAATGCCAAGCATCAGCACTGTGGAAAAGAGCGGCGCCGTGCCTCCCGGAATATAGAGGCCGACGGCGCCGATCGGGCGAGTAACCTGCTGACAAACGACGCCGGGCATGGTTTCGACAGTGACCGTCTCGAGCACTTCAGCGGAGTGAAATTTTTCGATATTTTTGGCCGCGGTTTGAAGTGCTTTGATGAATGCAGGCGAAAGGCGCGAAATGGCAGCGTCGACCTCTGCTTTGCTCACCTTGAAGTTCTTCACTTCCGTGCGGTCAAATTTTGCGCTGAAGTCACGCAGCGCTGCGTCGCCGCGGGACTCGACTTCGTCAAGAATGCCTGACACGACGGCCGTGATTTTGTCGCCGGCCATGACTGCGGGGCGGCGAAGAATGTCAGTGCGTTCGGCTTCCGAAAGCGCATCCCATTCAATGATGTCGCTGAAATTGAAATTCGTCATTTGAGTTACTCCATCATTTTTTCAATCGGCAGAACGAGGATTGAGCTGGCGCCGAGCGCTTTGAGCCCCTCCATCGTTTCCCAGAAAAGGCTTTCGCGGCTCACCATGTGGAGCGCGACATGATCGGTTGATCCGGCAAGCGGAAGAATGGTCGGATGTTCAGCACCCGGCAGCAGCTTTGTAATTTCCGCGAGCTTGGCTTTGGGGGCGTGAAGCATGATGTATTTGCATTCGCGCGCACGGGCAACACCCTGCATGCGCACGAGCAGCCGTTCGACAAGGGCGGCCTTTTCATCGTCAAAAGGCTCGGCCTTGGCAATGAGACAGGCTTTGGAGCGGTACACGACTTCCACTTCCTTCAGACCGTTGGCTTCAAGGGTTGCTCCCGTTGAGACGAGATCACAGATGGCGTCGGCCAGGCCGGCTCGAGGAGCCACTTCAACCGAACCCGTGAGCAGACAGGGCTTGAAGGTGAGGCCGCGTTCATCAAAGCAGCGCTTAAGGAGCTGCGGATAGCTCGTCGCGATGCGGCGGCCGTTAAGGCTTTCCAGACCGCCCCAAGTCTCATCCGTCGGAATCGCTACCGAGAGCCGGCAGCCGCCGAAATCAAACCGCTTGAGCATGCGGAATTTCGGTTCTTCGCCTTGACTTCTGCGGGCGAGCACGGTTTCTTCGAGCACGTTTTCGCCGATGATGCCGAGGTCGACCACGCCGTCCATGACGAGGCCTGGAATGTCGTCGTCACGCACGCGCAGGATCTCAACGGGCATATTTTCCGCTACGGCCAGAAGGCGCTGGGAGTGGAAGCGTACCTTGAGACCGCAGCGTTCAAGAAGGTCCTGCGAGTCGTCGGAAAGTCGCCCGGACTTTTGCATTGCAAGCCGCAGGCGGTTGTTTTCAGTCATTTTCTTCTCTTCTCTCGTGAAATGGGGTGACGGGGAACGGCTTCGGGAGCGGTCGTCTTCTGCGCCGCACCATCATCGAACATCCAAAGATCCGGCGCAGTGATGAAAAAAGCCTCCGGAGTCCGATGACTTCCGAAGGCTTTGCTGTTTTGTGGAGCTTCATCCTGAGCCGCCGGAAGCATGCATCGATCCTCCCGAACAGCTTGTGCGCCCGAGGGATGCTTTAAGGATGGTGGTGGTGATGGCGGCGGAAGGTGAAGCCGTACACGACAATGCTCCGACAAATGGGAATATGGTTTACAGCGAAAAAAACGCTGCATGTTCTCTGCGGAATTTATGTTTCCGCGGAAGAACTGTCTTCAATCATGCCACGGCCGAGAGCGGTTTGGGAATGCATCCGGGACGCGTTTGGTGCATCTTCGCACTGTCGGCGCACGTCAAATGCGTCTGAACAATGTCAAAGGGAGTTTTTCCTTAGGCGCAATGTCTGAGATGGATCATCATGATGCGGCCGCGAACCCTGAAAAAGATTTTCCATTTTTTGCGAAAGAATCCGCGAATGCAGGAATAGCGGGGAATGGAGCCTAAGCGCAGTATTTCCTCAGGACTGCGGGTGAGAGCATCCTCCCCCGCGAAACGATGAAAAAGAGGAATACATCATGCAGCTTACTAAGCGCGCCTTTCTTCTGTCCGGTGCGGCGCTTGCCGTCTCCGCCGCAAGCGGAGCCTTTGCCATGGGAACGCCGAGCGGTTTCGCTGTCGTCGGCTTTGCCAAGCAGGGTGATCTCGGCGAAGTGATCGTCAACCCGTATAAGATTTCGCCGCTCACCGCCGTCATTAAGAACGGCGGCTACGAACTGCTTACGGCTCATGTCCGCGTGGTGCCTAAGGACGGCGGCCAGGAAATCGCATACGATGTTTCGAAGGCGCAGCTGCTTACGCATGCCGGCATTCCGGTGTTCGGTCTTTATGCCGACTATTCCAACAAGGTTGAAGTCAAGTATTCGTACCGCTTTGACGGCAAAGAGGTCAAGGGTGAACACACCTATACGATCTATTGCGGTCCGCTGCGCGGCATCGAATCAGGGGCTGCCGGCGAAAAGAACCTGATGTTTGACGTAGAGGTGAAGAAGGTCGATCCTGAATTCAAAGATCGTCTCTACTTTGTCAACAACTTCGGCAATGCCCACGGCGCTGATACGCGCGCAGTCTGGAACAATCCGGAAGGCGGCGCTCTCACGTGGAGCTTCATTCCGAAGATTGCCATCATTGACACGACGGGCGCCATTCGCTGGTATCTCGACGCTTCGACGATTTGGGATCCCGAATCGATCTACACCAAGGGCGTCATGATGGGCTTCAAGCAGAACAGCGACGGCGCTGTTTCTTGGGGCTACGGTTCGACTTATGTGAAGTACGACATCATGGGCCGCAAGGCTTTCAACCGTCGGCTGCCTGCGGGCTACAGCGACTTCTCGCATTCGCTCGATCCGATGCCCAACGGTCACTATCTGCTTCGCGTCGCATCGGCTGACCTCCGCCGTATCGATCAGAAGCGTGTCCGCACGGTCCGCGACATGATTATTGAGGTGGATGCCGGCGGCCGCGTGGTCGATGAATGGCGCCTCTTTGACATTCTCGATCCGTACCGCAGCAACGTCATCAAGGCGCTCGACCAGGGGGCTGTCTGCCTGAACATCGATCCGAGCAAGGCCGGTCATACGCTCACGGCAGAAGACCTCGCCAAGCAGGAAACCTCGGCCAACTTCGGCGACTTTGCCGGCACCGGCCCAGGCCGCAACTGGGCGCACGTCAATTCCGTTGACTACGACCCGACCGATGATTCGATCATCATTTCCTCGCGTCACCAGTCCGCGATCATCAAGATCGGCCGCGACAAGAAGGTGAAGTGGATTCTCGGGGCGCCGCGCGGCTGGCGTTCTCCCTGGAAGGAAGCGCTGCTCACGCCGGTCGATGCTCAGGGCAAGCCCTTGAAGTGCAGCGACGCTGAGTGCGGCGACGCATTCGACTGGACGTGGACGCAGCACACGGCTTGGCGCATTGATTCCAAGTCCGACAAGAAGGTGATTTGGGTTTCGGTCTTCGACAACGGCGACGCCCGCGGCATGGAACAGCCGGCGCTTCCGGAAATGAAGTATTCGCGCGCTGTCATCTACAAGATCGATCAGGTCAAGCGCACCGTAGAGCAGGTTTGGGAATACGGCAAAGAACGCGGCCACAATTGGTACAGCCCCGTGACGTCACTCACCGAGTACCAGCCAGACAAGAACTCTGTTTTTGTCTACTCCGCCACGGCCGGCGCCGACTTCGACCTTACCACCGGCGCTATGAAGGGTCTTCCCAACCCGTACATTGACGAGTTCCGCTGGGGTGAAAAAGAACCGGCCGTCGAAATTCAGCTCCATAACACCATGGGCTATCAGGCATGGCCCTTCAGCGTAAAGAAGGCGTTCACCGACAACTAACGTTTCGTTCTGAGCTTTAACGAGAATCCATCCGAATCCGGCGGCAAAACTGCCCGAGAGGATGATCTGCTCCGCCCGAGGTTGGTATTTCTTCGGACGGAGTTTTTTTTTCGCTATGGGCGGCGCTATACTTCTCTTCCGCCCTTTAGGCGGCTGCGCTTTCCCTCTCATGCTCTGGGATAACGAACAGTCTCAACGGACGGAAGCGGTCTCTGAAGCCGCAGGATAAAAAAACACTTGAGGTTTTCATGAGCTCGGCGATGACGACGCAGCGCGCAACATTGATCGGACTTTTGGCTCCGCTTTGCTGGGGGATGGGCGTTTCACTTGTGCGCGGCATTGCCGAAGGCTTTGGACTGGCCCAGGGATAGACGCTTCTGTACACCACCGCTGCGGTATGCCTCTTTTTCATCATCGGCATTCCGGATCTGCGGACCGTCGACAGGCGATACCTCATTTTTGGTCTGCCGACAGCCAACGCGAGCTCGCTTTGCTTCACGCTCTCTATCTTTTTTTCTGCAGGCGGAACGCAGACGATGGAGGCGGCCATGGTGCACTACCTTTGGCCCGCTCTGACGCTCCTTTTTGCCGTGGTCTTTAACGGCGTACGGTCACGCTGGTGGATTGCGCCAGGTATGGTGCTTGCTTTCTGCGGGATTGTTGAAATTCTCGCCGGCGGGCAAGGCTTTTCACTCGAGGGTTTTATTTCACGGCTGCTTGAGCATCCGCTGAGCTACATTCTCGCGGTCGGCGCTGCCGTGACTTGGGCGGCTTTTTCCAGCATGACTCGTGCGTGGGGAGGCTCAACCAATCTGGCCTGCCTGATTTTCTGCATCAACGCCAGCATCTACGGTGTGCTGTGGCTTTGCGGCTTCGGCACCCAAATGGTGGGCGAACCTTCGGCACACGGCTGGATCAGCGTCATCCTGGGCGGCATTGCGATGGGCGGCGCATATGCTGCCTGGACGCAGGGCATGACCAAAGGGAACATCACGGTGCTGGCAGCGGCCTCCTATTTCACGCCGGTGCTCTCGTGTGTTTTTGCCGTTTTTTGGATTGGCGCCAAACTCGACAGCTCTTTCTGGACGGGGGTCTCTGCTGTCGTTGTCGGCTCACTGCTCTGCTGGGACGCGACGGCGCGCGGAATGAAGCCGCTCTTGGCGCTTGAAGCTCAGGGCCGGACATCCGCAGCAAACCGCATTTGGCTCCGTCTGACCGGCCGCGGCAGCAAACGCTGACACAGCTGCCAGAGTGCCTTTCACCTCACGGCAAAGCTTCGGGCGCCGTGAGCGAGAATGCTGTCAACCCGGCGAAAGAGGAGCAGAAGATCGAGATGCAGAGCACTCGTTTCAATGGAAAGGGCGCTCCCTTTATCAACACGTTCCATGTGGCGTGAGACCAGTTCCGCGGCGTCGCTCGAGGATGCAGCTTCGCCTGAAAGGAGACTGCTTCGAAGCTCATTGATCTCCTGCGGATCACTCGTTGAGAGTATTTGCGCGAGGAGCTTCAGGTGCGCAGATACGATGTGATGCTCTTGTTCGAGTTCCTGCGCACCCTGTGCGCTGAAAAAGAGCGAACGACGGATTTTTTTCTTCCGCAGCAGATCAACGATATCGTGTGTGACTTCGAGCGAGAAGAGCAGTGCATCCGAAACGGCAGAAAGCGACTGCCATTCGATGACGGCCTCTTCCGAAAGGTCGTCACGGATGATGATGTTGAGCGCTTTGGAGACGGTGCGGCAGCGGCGGTCCAGAAGCTTTCGGCGCTCTTTAAAGGCCAAGAGTTCACCCATCGGCGGATTTTCACAGATAAGCGGAGTGAGTGCATCCCAGTGCTTACGAAATAGTTCTGCCGTGCGTGCGTTCTCATGGCGCACTTGGACAAGTGCCGAGCTGCTCGAAAGGAGATTTTCCTTTGAAAGCAGATGCGTTTCAAAGTCATCTGTTTGGATCGACACAGGTACCAAACGGTCGATCAGCGCGGATGCCGGATGAATGAAAGAGAGCCCCACAGCACCGATTACAGTGTTGTAGACCACATGAAATAAGATCACGCCGTCTGCCGGATCTCCGAGAGATGTAAAAACGCTGCCCGCAGCCGGAATAAAGTAGAGGACTGCTGCGCCGGCAGCAAAGCCGCCGACCCGAAAGAAGAAGTTTCCGAGCGGCGCTTTCCGAGCCGCTTTTGATGCGCCGGCTGTTGGGGCTGCAGCCAAGAGCGCACTGCCGAAATTCGCACCCAATACGACCCAAAGCGCGGCTGATGCCGGCAACAGACCGCTCGCAGCGGCAGCGGCTGTCACCGCGACAACGGCTAGGCTGGAGAAAAACAGAACGGCACAGGCGATGCCGACAGCTGCCGCCAGGAAGGGATGCTCCGGGAGATGCGCCAAGGTTTCCAGAATGATCGGACTGTCGCGCATCGGCTCGGTTGAGGCCATGATGCTTTGCAGCGCCAGAAGAACGAAGGCAAAACCCAGCAGCATCCGGCCGAACTGACCTTCGCGCTTTTCCATTCGCCGCAGAAAGAGAAAAGTTCCCGCAATGAGCAGAATGGGAATAAGACTGGAAATGTTCAGTGTCAGAATGCGTGCGGCCAAGGCACTGCCCAGATCGGCGCCGAGAACGGCGGCCAGAGCAGCAGCCGTAGATACCAATCCGCCGGCCTGCAGACTTGCTACGAGAAGTGATGCGGCCGTTGAGCTTTGCAGCAGCATTGCCAGACCCATGCCGGCAGCAAAGCCGGCAAAGCGGTTGGAGAGGCGTGTGGCCAGCCACGAGCGAAGCGCCTCACCAAACGTGCGCAATATGCCGGTTTTCACCATGTACGCTCCCCAAACAAGGAGCGCAACGGCGCTGGCGCTGTGCAAAAGGAATGTGTACACCGATCAAAATCCGAGGAAAAAAGGCGCTGCGGGTGCTTCCATTGTAGGACTCAGCCCGCAACAGCATGACTTCTGAGAGCGCTCGGCCGCGGAGACTTCTAGCGCTCGGCAAGAACGCCGGCTTTTCGAAGCATCTGCAGCACGGCCTCGCGCGGCAGCGCAGCGATACGGCCTCCGTCGTATGCGGCCGTATCGTGAGCGGTAAAAAGCGCATTGAGGATCGCTTCTTCGGTTGACTCTATGGCGGCCATGAAGAGCGGCGTCATATCGTCGCTGCGGACTGTGGGGCCGCCTTCGAGCAGGCCGTAAGGGGCTTCATGGCGAACCCGCATGGAGGGTGCCGTTGAAAAGGCCAGGGCGAAATCCCCCGATCCGTTGGAGGCAATGCCGCCGGTGCGGGTCATGCCCATAAATGCCCGTTCGGCCAGACGCTCGAGGGAACGCTGCGTGAGCGGAGCATCCGTTGCTGCGATCATCATGATGGAGCCGTCGGCAGACCCGGCCGCGTCTTTGACTCGTTCGGCCCAGCCTGCGGGCATGGCTTGCGTGAGAAGCTTTTCATTGCTCCAGCCGCCGAGCTGCCGGCCGACTTCAACGCCCTTTACGGTGAGAAAGCCGCCGAAGTTGGCCTGAACAATGACCCCGACGGTCCAGCCGCCTAAGCTTTCGGGGAGTTTGCGCGATGCGGTGCCGATGCCGGCCTTGAAGCCGAAGGCAACAGTGCCGGTGCCGGCACCGCAGCAGCCTTCTTCAACCGGACCGGATTCCGCCCTGCGCAGCGCTTCAATAACATGGCTGGGCGAAACGAATCGTGCACGGATGTCGTTGACGCGGCCGTCATTCGTTTCGCCGACAAAGGCGTTCACGCTTTTGACCGCTTCATTGCCGGGCTGCTCGAGCGTCCAGGAGAGAAGCCCTTCAATTCCGGCAGCGACACTGAGCGTGTTGGTGAGAACAATCGGCGTTTCAAGCGTGCCGAGTTCGTTGATCTGAGGAATTCCTGCGGACTTGCCAAAGCCGTTTCCGACAAATACGCCGGCGGGCACTTTTTCCTGAAAAACATTGCCGCCGTGCGGGAGGATGGCCGTCACGCCCGTGTGCATGCCGCATGCGTCATCTTCCAAGGTAACTTGGCCGACTTTCACTCCCGGCACATCGGTCACGGCATTGAATTTGCCGGCGGGCAGGATGCCGATATGGATGCCGTAACTGCGGACTCGGTTGTTGGTCATTTGGACAGCTCTTCTTCGAGGTTGATGGTTTGAAGATTCTATTGCCGATCCCTTTTTTGCGGTATCGGAGTGTCGGCGTTGTCTGCATGCGTCGAGATCCGACGCGATGCCATGGATGATGTTTTCAAAAGGGTGTGAAAACAAATCATTGCTTGAAAAAGAATGGAATCCTTTTATTAAGAAAGAGGAGATTTTGAATGACCAATAAGATTAGCAGTACATCTCAAACTGTTCGTGTTTTTAATGTCGGCACGCTGAGCGACTCCTGCGCATGGGACGACAACCTTGAGGCGGCTCCATTGGAGTGGCTGCCTGCAGAGGAAGCGCCCAGTTTCATGTCCGGCACGGGCAGTGATGAGGTCTGCGAAAGCGGCATCGGTTTTGCTCGGGAGCGAGAGGGCTGTTGCATGTGCTCTTTTGGATTTGATGCCGTGGGAGTTCGTAGCGGTGATTCGGAGCTCCTCGAAAGCATGAGGGATCGAAATGTGCGTCATGCTGCGGGCGAGATCGATGTGGGGAAATCCTCTGTCGGAAATGATGAGCTGGATTCCGACAAGCAAAGTTTTTGGGTTCAAAACGGCATAGGCCGGCGGTTTTTGAGTCCCGATGTCTTTTCCGACGGTCTTTATACAGGCGGCGAATCTTTCTGGAGCCGCCTCTCGGGGAGTTCTGCGGAGTGGCTGCGTAAGTTTGGTTTTTATAAGAAATAAGCAGCCGGCTGCTTTATCAATTCTATGTTTTCCTTATCGTTTTTTCTTAATGTAGAGATCTGATTGGAATATTCCTTTCCATCGAAATCAGTTAACTGCTTGGTTATCCATAACCTTATGGTCACTTTGAGAAAAGATAGTTCCAATTTTTGCGCAGAAGCGAAATCTACTTCTAATGGATTAGGTCTAAAGATCTATCTACGCTAGTCCACGGTGCCTGACGAAATTTTCACACATCTTCACGAACCTCACTGATCCGATCCATCGGGCAGAGAAGATGCCGAAGTCCCATTCGAACAGGCGAACAACACCGAAAAAGGACAAAGGAGACCTTTATGCCCGATCACAACGCTCATGGAGTCGGTTTCAAACGGATGCGCATGGCAGGGCTGCTGCCTGCGGTTGCACTCATTCTTGCCGTCTTTGCGTCTTCAGCGGTGAGTGCTGCAGAAGTCAAACTTGCCGGCGCTGTCGTTTCCGGTCTTTTCTATTCCAAGGCAGAAAGCGCAGAGCATTCGAATCTGGTGCTCGCGGGAGTCGGTGAGGCACCGGACGATACGTGTTTCAAAATTCTCGGAAAAGAGGATTTAGGGAACGGCTATTACGTCCGGTTTAATCTCACGAGCAATGTAACGTCTGATACCGGCTCATTTTCCGGACACAACGGGCTTTTCAGCTCCACATACATGTCGTTTGGCAATCAGCAGTTTGAAGTCACTGCCGGCCGTATGTCCGGGCTTACCGTTTCCGGTGATCCGTATTCGGTCTATGCTGCGACGCATGCCAACATGACTTACGCCCAGCTTGCTGGGATTGCGCCGGCAAACATTACGTTCCAAGCCGGTGCGCTCACTAATGCAGTCGCATTCACAACGCATGGCAGCCGATTTGTGGTGCGCGGTGTTTATTCGAATGGTGATTCAAACATCGGCGACAGCGGAGACACTGAAGCGACTGAAGACTGGTCCGACCGCCGCCATGTGGCGCAGCTTGGCGCCATGTGGCTGGGCGACAAACTCAAGACCGCGGTGGTTTATTCATTTGAAATGCCCGGACAATTGGCCAATGCAGATGGTTCCCGCGATGTTCGGCGCAAAAACACGCATGCGCTTCATTTAATCGGGAGCTGGCATTTCGCCGGCAAGCAGGGGCCCGGCATCGCCGGCATCCTTTATGCAAGCCGCAACGAGTGGCGTATTGGCGCTGTGCCCGATCTCTCTGCGTTTGTGGGCGACGGCCGTATCGGCAGCAGTCAGGAGGGCCTTGACAATGTTGCGGTCCATGTCAGTGCGAAATATCCCGTTGGCCGTCATCTCTTTACCGCCGCGGCCGGTTACCTGAATTCGAAATGGAGCGGAGAATCCACGAAGAGCGGCTATACCGAAGGTTCCATGGTGATGGGCGGCGTGGTTTATTACTACAGTCTATCGAAAAGCACGAGGTGCTATGCCGCGGCAAGCTGGGCTGACGGCCGCAAGCTCCTTGACGCCGCACCGCGTCTGAACCGAGTCATGGGAACGGTCGGTTTGATGAAGTATTTCTAATTCATGTTTCTCGGAACCATCACGGTTAAACCAGTCATTATTGTGTTTACAGAAAAGATTTCTTTCGTAAACGGTTGGACAGCCTTAACTAGTGCTAATGGATTAGTTTCAAAACTGTAACTACTCTTCTTCAAAGCACAACGCGCTGACTCTGAATCTGCAGGACCAGAAGGCAGATTCAGCGGCGCGTTGATGCTCCCTATGTCAAAAGGAGCTCTCTCAATGCAATATATCCATCATCGTTCGCACGCCTGCACTTTGCTTTTCACTGCCTTGGCACTGGCTTTCGGATGTGCAGCCGCGCATGCTGCGGATGTCAAAATTTCAGGCAGCGTCATCACCGGTCTCTATTTCAATAAAGTCGAAGGCGCTGATAACGGCAGCCTCAAGATGGGCGGTGTGGGTGAATTGCCTGATGATCCGCATTTGATGCTGACTGCTCGAGAGGACCTTGGCAACGGTTGGTACACGGGCGCTCAGCTTCAGAACAGGTTCTATACGGATTCCGGCACCTTCCGCTCCAATGGGTATTTGTTTGATGCCCAGTCTCGTCTTTTTGTCGGCAACGATCAGATTGAATTTTCGTTCGGCCGTATGGCTGGTTTGACTGTTGCCGGCCGCCCGTATTCGGTTTATGGCAAGACGAATGCCAACATGACATTCGCCTCACTCGGCGGCATTGCACCGGCCAATATCATGTTCCAGCCGGGTGATCTTTCCAATGCGATCGCCTTCTCAACCAATGCTCAGTCGGGTCTCTTCGTCCGCGGCGTTTATTCAAACGGCGACTCGGTCAATGGTACGGATACGGAAACGACCGACGACTGGTCTGACCGTCGTCACATTGCTCAGTTCAGTACGGGCTGGACGGGTGATCATCTGAAAACCGCCGTGGTGTATTCCTTTGAAATGCCGGGGAACGTCAAGAATGCAGACGGCACTCGTCCAGAGGCACTCCGCAAGAAGAATACGCATGCCGTGCATTTGATCGCCAGCTACGATTTCGGCGGTCCGGCAGTTTCGGGCATTCTGTATGCCAGTCAAAACGAGTGGCGCATCGGCCCGGTGGGTGATTTGTCAGCAATCGTCGGCGGCAGTGATGTTGTCAGCAATAGCGAAGAAGGTCTGGACAACCTGGCAGTCTTCATGAGCGCTAAATATCCTATTGGTCAGCACACGATCAGCGGTTCAGTCGGCTTCCTGAAGAGCAAGTGGCAGGGCGCTGAAACGGGATCAGGGCATGATGAAGGCACCATGACGATGGCCGGTTTGGTTTACTACTACAACTTCTCAAAGCGCACAAACTTCTATGGCGCAGCGAGCTGGTCTGACGGCAAGAAGCTGCTCGACGGCGTCGGCCGCTTTAACCAGGTGCTGACGGCCGTGGGGCTCATGCACCGCTTCTGATGATCCATCCTCCAGCCTGCATGGTCAAAAGCTCTGCAGGCTTGGAGCGGTCGGCAATCTTCGGCAGGCGGGGATTAGAGCGCAAGAGAGCTTTCAAAAGCGGCTTTAAAATTCGGCAGCACTATGATTTTGCGGCCGCTGCGCTCAATTAAACCTCGCCTGATCCAATCGGAGAGCAGTCGATTGACGACGGCTCGGGTGGCATGAACCATCAGGGCCAATTCGTCTACTGTCGGCTCAATCGGAAGCAGACCGGCAGAGCTCTCTTCTCCGCCAATGGCCAGAAGCGAGAGAAACAGTCTTGCCAGACGCACAGGAACGGGATCGAGACCGTTGACGAGCAGTCCGTCGAGCTGCGCTTCGTGATTCCATGCCAGTG
>UMFV01033982.1_pt1 | contig 20749 bp, 20 predicted proteins | sample 1965101 | NCBI WGS metagenome assembly UMFV01 (sample SAMEA4836055, study PRJEB28245) | human gut metagenome | biome: gut microbiome; material: fecal sample | place: Denmark | collected 2008 | reverse complement strand
TAAAAATAAATCGTTTACTAGTGTAAAAATGAGGAATTAGGAAATGAAAAATTTTGCAGTTAGTGTAATGGCACTTGGTCTAATGGCTTTTGGTGCAACACAGGTTATGGCGGCAGATATTGCTGATGTAGGTCAGGATTATTGGGCTGCAAAAGAAATTAATGAAGTCGTTGACGGCAACATTATGGCTCTTCAGAACGGTAAATTTAATCCTGAAGGCAGTGTGGCAAGAGTTGATTTTGTTCAGGCTTTGTTAAAACTTTTATCAAATGACAATTTGAATGTAAAAATTCAAAATTCTTTTACTGATGTAAAATCAACTGACGCTACTTATGGCGCTATCTTGCGTTCACAGCAGCTGGGTTTGGTCTATGGCTATCCGGATAATACTTTCAAACCGGCAAAACTTATGACAAGATCAGAAACCCAATCTGTAATCAGCCATATTACAAAGGATATGAATGCTGATACTTCAGTTCTGTCAAGATTTTCTGATGCAGGAGCTGTTCCTTCCTGGGCAAAAGCTCCTTGGGCTAAATCTTTGAATTATGGTATTTATGTTAACTATCCGAAACCAGGTGAATTAAGACCAAATGATATTTTATCAAGAGCTGAAGAAGCTGTTATTCTTGCAAGGCTTAAAGATAAAATAGGACTTGTTAAAGAAGAGTATAAGAATCCTGAGTTATTAGGTATTGAACATTTAAATGTTTCAAAAAAAGCTCCAAATAATGAAGTAAAAGTTATGTCTGATGGAAATCTTGTACAGGAAGGCAACGTTATCGGTGTTGCTTTCAGTGAAAAATTCAAATCTGAAGCTGCTCAGGCTGGAGATGCTGTGTATTTTGTAGCAGATAAAAACATTGCTACAGATGAAGGAACCATTATTTTCCCTGAAGGCACAAAATTCAACGGAAAAATCTTAAACATTCAAGATCCTAAATGGTTTAACAAGAATGCAAGAGTTTACGCTCAAATAGAATCAGTTACACTTCCTGACGGTAAAACCGTTGAGTTGACTGCTAAGCCGTTCTATAAAAATTATGCTTTAAAAGAAGGTCCTTGGATGACAGCCGGTAAGCTTGCATTATATACAGTAACAGGCGGAGCTGTTGGTATTGGTGCCGGTGTTGGATTTGCATTTATTCCGGATCCTACAAAGATAGGCACTGGTATTGCTATCGGTGCTCCGGTTGGTGCAGGTGTTGGCTTGGCAACAGGTTTAATCACTAAAGGTCTGAACTACCATGCTAAGGATGGTGAAGTTATTAATGTTATTCTTTTGAAAGATGCTAAGGTTTCTAAAGTTAAAACAGACTTATAATAGCTTCTAAAAACATATTAAAAAGAGCCTGAAAACATCAGGCTCTTTTTTTAGCCGTTTATACTAGTAGGTTTGTTTAATATTCATAATCCGAACGGCTATCGTATAATCTTTTCAAAAGTTTAAAATAGATATGTAACCGGAAGGTTATTGAAAAATTTTAAGGAGATATGTATGAAAAGATTTTTGATGTATTTAGGCGTTTTTAGTATATTGTTTGTACCAGCACAGGGTGCTTTTGCATGGCAGGGTATTCAAAGCTTAAACCCGCTGCCTTATCTGTCCTACCTTAACCCTCTGCCTTATATCGGCATTGGCGAAAATAAAACAAGTTTCAGTTTAAACCCTTTTAAAGGTTTTAAAAACTGTGATCCTTGCAAAGTTAAGGTTAAGGAATGTGATACCTGTACAGGTGCAGCTGCTCCTGTCTGCCCGACCTGCGTTAAGGCTTTCCCTAAATGCGATTGCGGATGCCAAAGGGCTAATATTCCTGCACAGAGAATTTATATTGCAGAACCAAAGTGCCCTTGTATGGACTAAAAACGTTTATAAATACTTTGAGAGCCGGACTAACCCGGCTCTTTTTAATATTCTATATTTTTTAAAGTATTAAATATCCTGTCTGTAATATCTTGGATATATTGTTGTGACACCATTCCGTTTATAACTGCATCAGAGATTTGATATGCAGGTCTGATATACTGCTGGGCTGTTCTATTTACATCCTGGAATTGCAAGTCTGCTGCTTTCCCTGTTTTGCCGCGCAATGCAGCTCTTTTGTACCAGCGGTCTTTTATTACTTCAAGCGGAGTGTAAACGTAAACTTTTACATCCATAATATCTCTAAGGCTTTCATTCAATACATACAGCCCTTCTGTTAAAACTACTTTCGCCGGCTTTTTAATTTCCCCGTCAGGATTAGATTCGCAGGTTACGAAGTTATAATCCGGAGATACTATAGTTTCACCCTTTTTTAATCCCATTAAGTGTTTTTTCATTAATTCAAGGTCAATTGCCTCAGGAGTATCAAAACTAAAGCCTGTTTTAAAAAGTTCTTCGTAACTTCCGGCAGCTTTAAGTTCTTTTGATGTATCTTTGTAGTAATCATCACATCTGATTACTGTATAGATACCTTCCCGTTTATCTTTAACGCAGGCTTTTATTGTATTATCTACAAAGACTGTTTTCCCGGAAGCACTCTCGCCGGTTATACCAATAAGGAATGTTTTTTTCTTTTCCTGAACAACTTTTCTGGCAATATTTAAAATAAGATTGTCAGATGTTTTCAAAAATAACGGCTGGGGTTCGCGTTTATCTTCTTCCAGAATTTTTTTCAATGATTCTACAATGTTTGAAATAACTTCCATATCATTCCTGCTGGAATAATAATCATAACTGGTTAAATGAAAACTTGTTGTCATAGCTTTTCTAATTCCTTTTCCACCTATTTTTATATTGTACTTTAAAGGAAAATTATTTTCTAATATTTATAAATTTTGTAACAAAAAACTTTATAATATTAAAGTTTTATAAAAATAGTGCCGTAACTATTTATGTGATAGTCAAATGGGAGTTATGTAACTTATGGATTATGATGAATTGTTTCGTATGTCATTCAATCAGGCACGTGAAGAAATTAAAGAAGAAATGAAAGATGAAATTTCCTGCGCATTGGAAAAGTTCTTTAATAACGTAATTGAATGCGGATTTACGAAAGAAAATGAATTGTTGACAAAACTTTAAAAACTAAAAAAGAACTGATTAAATCAGTTCTTTTTTTTATGTTGTTAAACCAAGCATCATCGGGTACGAAGCAGAAAATCCGTTAGAATTTATTCTTCTGGCAAAATCATCCAGCTTTTTATCAATGCTGCTTTGTTTCTTTTTTTCAGAAGGCTTTTCTGAGCGTGGAAGAGCTGCTTTTTCCTCTTCCGGAATTTCGGTTTCATCTGTGTTACTTGCTCCGATATTTCTAAATGACTGTAATGCGATTTGTGTATCAGGATTGAATTGAGCTTCTTCACTTAGTAATTTTTCAGCTGTTTTTGCCATTAGTTTTTCTTTAAATTCAGGGTGTGTACTTGCTTGCAATACAATTCTTCTTGCCTGATTTTCTTTTTCAATTTCCAGTTCGCTTTTGCCGACAAGAGCACGCATACCTTTACCGGCAAGCCAGCTTCCTGCAAGTCCGACAAGTACTCCGACAACTGCACCGACAGCGCTTCCTATACCAGGGCAGATTGCAGTACCTATGGAGGCGCCTATTGCAGCCCCTGCTTTTGCTCCTGCAGCATAGCCTACGGTTTCAGCTCCAACGATTGCGGCAGATTTTAAAAGCTGCTTATGTCCTCTATCTGCACCGAGTTCTTTATAAGTTTTATATATGTTAGGACTTTCGCATGCTAATGAAATAAGGAAAAATCCTCCGTTTCCTTTAACGAATTTACCAGCTTTTGCAAGTTTGCTTGTCCCGCTTGCAGCGTTGCCTGCTTCAAGAGTTGTCTTCTGGTATTGGGCAAAATTCTTTGTGGTTTCAAAGATATTTTTACCTTTTAGGCTGCGTTCTAATGCCGCTTGTTTCCTAAAGTTTGCTTTGGCAGTATTTATTGCACCTTTATAGTCTTTTCTATTTTTCCAGAGCCACTTGCCGCCCTGAAAGGTCTTTACTCCGCCTGCAAGAACACCATATCCGACTACACCGTCACTGAAACTTATGTCGGTGTGGTTAATTGCAGCACCTGTTGTGTACTTAGCCAAATTGTTTAAATCTGTTAAATTGTAATTTACGTAAGGCATTTTTTCCCCATGTTTATAATTTTAAAAATTTCCCCTGTTATTTATATAAAGTATTTTTATCTTAAAAAATTGCCTAAACAAGACAAAAAAGGCATTAATGGGGGTTAACGCCTTTCCGTCTGGGTTTGTCGGGTGGGAATATTTGTTTTATAACTACCTGCTACCCTTTACCCTAATTTTTGTATGAAATTGTCTGACCTAAGAAATCATTATCTAACCCGTATCCTGATTGCAGCAGCATCTGGAGTTTCATTATTTCCTGAGGAGTCATTGCAGTGCCGGCTGCGAATGGATTTGTTGTACCTGTATCAAACACGCTGCCTGTTGTCTGCTGGGCCGCTCCGGTTGTTTCCTTCTGTGCTGAAGCCTGGACTTCTGCTTCAAGTTGCCTTTCTGTATAATTTTTACCTACAACTAATTTTGCAATCCAGTCACCAGCCATATAGCCAACGATACTTCCTACGACCGGAACCGGTATTAATGCTGTACCCAGAGCCATACCCAGCATTCCTGTACCAACTCGTGCTACAGACTTACCGGCTTCTTTTACTCCGCCAATAACACCGTCTTCCTTCATTCCGCCATTAATATTTTTTATCTCTGCAGCAAGCATTAGAATACCGCCTAATAAAGGAAGTCTTTTCCCTACTGCACCAAGTGAACCTTTTAATCCGCCCAAAAAGCTGTTTTTGCCAGCGGTTACAGCTGATTTTGCACCAACCTTCCAACCTTTTCCTATTAATTTAGGTGTGGTTTTAATTTGATACCACATATCTTTCCAGAAACCGCCATGAAGCTTTCTTACACTTGCATTATGTTTTTCTGATGCTTTTATAGCATTTTTGAACTGTGACCAGAAGTTTTTGAAATATAAGCCGCCAGTACGTTTTCCGTCTGCACCTTTTACACCTCTGAAGGTATTTGTTAATGTTTTGGAAAACGCTTCATTTCCTGTGCCTACAATAAAATCAGGTGCAATTTTTGCTGCACGTTGTACACAGCGCCAGGCATTATTTAGGGTTGTTGCACTAATTCCCATAACCATAACTTACTTCCTTAAACTTTTATAACTACCTTTTACCTACCTTACTTATATAAAGTTTTTTGTTCTTACAAAATTGCTTTTTAATATATTTATGTTACAAATTTTAATATTTCCAAAATTCTCTTTGAATTACAACTGGAGGGGATTATTACTTTGTCTTTTTAACGATTTGCAGTTATTAGAAAAATATATTGTCAGAGCATGGAAGGAGAAAATAGATGCGGCTGGTGCTCCTGCTTTTAAAAAGTAATATATTTACAAAACCATGAAATAAGCGTATAATATTTTTATATGTACTGCAGTGATTCAAAAATTTTTATTGAGGACGAGGATATTTGCATTACCTGTGAAAATTATGTTAAAGAGTTGAACTGTCCCTTATTGAGTGCTCTTGTGCAGGGTGATGTTTTCCTTGAAGAAAGTCTTATTGTAAAAAGCTGCGGGTTTTACAAAGAATTTAAAAGATACTTACATATAGTTAGGAGTAAGAAAAATGAGAACAATAACGTTAATTAACGGAGATGGGATTGGACCTGAAATTTCTGATGCTGTTGTAAGAATTATAGATGCCAGCGGTTTGAAAATTGACTGGGATATTCAAACTGCCGGTGCTGATGTTGTAGCTGAAGAAGGAACCCCGCTTCCTCCAAGAGTATTGGAATCTATTAAGGTTAATAAAATTGCCCTTAAAGCCCCTGTAACTACCCCTATTGGTACAGGTTTCCGTTCTGTAAATGTACAGCTTCGGAAAGCTTTAGACTTATATGCAAATATCAGACCATGCAAAAATCTTCCTAATGTTAAAACAAAATTTGAAAACGTTGATCTTGTTGTGGTTAGAGAGAATACCGAAGATCTATATGCAGGTGTAGAACATCAGATAGATGAAAATTCTGCGGAAAGTATTAAGATTATTACCAGAAAAGCTTCTGAAAGAATATGCCGTTACGCTTTTGAATATGCTGTAAAACATAAAAGAAAAGAAGTCTGTGCGGCTACTAAAGCTAATATCTGCAAGCTTTCAGACGGATTGTTCCTGGATTGTTTTAGAAAAATCGGAAAAAATTATCCTAAAATTAAACAAAGAGAAATTCTTGTGGATAATTTATGTCTGCAGCTGGTGCAGGACCCTTCACAGTTTGATGTATTAGTACTTCCAAACCTTTATGGTGATATAGTTTCTGATTTGACTGCCGGTTTAATCGGCGGCTTAGGTGTTGCTCAGGGGGCAAATATTGGAGAATATTGTGCTGTTTTTGAACCCGTTCATGGTTCAGCTCCTGATATTAAGGGGCAAAATAAAGCAAACCCTACAGCACTTCTGTTGTCTGCTGTTGAGATGCTAAAGTATATCAATGAAAATACTTATGCAGAAAAAATTGAGAAAGCTCTTTATAAAACTTTAAAAAGCGGTATAAGCACTGTTGATATTGGCGGAACTGCTTCTACTACCGAATTTAGAGATGCTATTATCAAAAATTTGTAATAAAATATACAAATAAAAAATACCTGCTTTTATAGCAGGTATTTTTTATTCTAATAAACCTAAATCCCTTAAAAAACTGGAGTTATCTGCTAGTTTTTCAAGCTTTTCATCTTCAAGAGGATCTATAACACCTTTTTGAAATAGTTCCTCTACAAGTTCGTTATGTGAGGTGTTTTCAGGATTTGATAAAACAAGCTTTGAAAAATTTTTTATGTCACATTTTTTTTCATAAAGCTTAACAGCATGCTTTGTCAAATTGTCTAAAAATTCATTTTTAGAAATATCAAAATTGACATCTATAGGCTTTATCATTCCCTGATTTGAAACCTTTTTGCCTTTTGTACTGAGTTTTTCTGAAAGTTGTTTAAATAGTTTCATGACACATATCCTCAACAATATTATCCTATTTTTTCCAAATTTTTGCAATAAATCTATAGATTTATTGTTCGGAATTATTTAAATCTTGATTATTACTTGTATTTAATTTACAATATTTTTGCTTATTACCTAAAATGAAAGAGGACTGAGATGCTTGATATAAAACTAATCCGGGAAAACCCTGAAAAAATAAATGAACTTTTAAAAAGAAGAAATCCTGAATTATCAATAGATGAAGTTATTAAGATTGATGAAGAAAGACGTAAAATACAAACTGCAGCTGATGAATTAAGGGCAAAAAGAAAAAAAGATTCCCAGATGATTGGTGAATTGAAGAAAAAAGGCGAAAATACCGATGCTGTTCAGGCTGAAGTTAAAAAAATAGGCGATGATATAAAAGAATTGGAAGAAAAGCAGTCGGCTCTTGATGCAAAACAACGCGATCTACTTCTTCATATTCCTAATATTCCTGATGAAACAACCCCAATCGGCGCTTCTGAGGATGATAATGTTGAAGTGTACAAGTGGGGAGAACCGAGAAAATTTGATTTTGAATTTAAGGCTCACTGGGATATATGCGAAGAAAAAAATCTTGTTGACTTTGAAAGAGGCGTTAAACTGTCTCAGAGCCGCTTTACGCTTTACCGGGGCAAAGGTGCAAAGCTTGAACGTGCTATTATCAACTTTTTCCTTGACTACCACACAGGAGAACAAGGGTATGAAGAGATTTTACCGCCGTTTATGGCTAATGCTGCTACTATGACCGGCACAGGACAGCTTCCTAAGTTTGCAGAAGATATGTATAAATGTGTTGATGAAGATTTATACCTTATTCCAACTGCTGAAGTTCCAGTAACAAATATTTATGCCGGCGAAATTTTATCAGAAGATGATTTGCCTAAATATATGACGGCTTATACTCCGTGTTTCCGTCGTGAAGCAGGATCTGCAGGTAAAGATACAAGAGGGTTAATTCGTGTTCACCAGTTTAATAAGGTTGAATTGGTAAAATTATGTACACCGCAAACAAGCAAAGACGAGCATGAAAAATTAACAGAAGATGCTGAAAAAATGCTTCAACTTCTTGAACTTCCATATAGACGTGAGGCTTTATGTACAGCTGATATAGGCTTCTCTGCAAATAAATGCTGGGATTTAGAAGTTTGGATGCCTTCGTATGGTACTTATAAGGAAATTTCAAGCTGTTCAAACTATGGCGACTATCAGGCAAGACGTGCTAATATTAGATACAGAGATAAAGAAACCGGAAAAGTTCAGTTTGTACATACAATTAACGGATCAGGTCTTGCTGTTGGAAGAACTTTTGCTGCAATTGTAGAAAACTACCAGCAAGAGGATGGTTCAATTATCATTCCGGAAGTTCTCAGAAAATATACAGGATTTGATAAAATTTAGGTTTATTATATGTCAATTAGCATAGATAAATTATTGAAGATGCTGGAGGAACCGTTTACTTATAAAGATAGCGCGTTTCACCGCATCTTTGCTTTTTTTGGTGAATTAATACTTATACTTAAGTATTTTTATATCAATATTCCTTTTTTTATAAAGCTTCTTGCAGGGCTTCCGGTCTTGTATTTTGATACATTTGTTTATTTCTGGTATGCTGCTTTTGTTATTTGGACTAAGATTATAGACATGTTTTTTAGATATAATTTCTCAGATAAGGATTTTTCTATAAGAAAATATCTTAAAACAAACCTGATGAGGCAGCTTTTATTTATAATTCTCGGGCTGTTTATGTATTTTTATTATAAAGAGCCTTTCGGGTGGGTTTGTTTTATCTATGCTGTACCTATGACGCTTATTACGGCTGGTTATATTGCGCCTGGGATTGATAGAAGAATTTACAAAGAGCTGTAAATTTGTGGTTAATTCTTTCGTTTTGTGGCATAATATATTCAGATATAGCTTTTAAAAGGAGTATTGATGTACGAGTTCCCGTTTGAGCTGGATGATTTCCAAAAAGAGGCCTGTGATTTAATTAATAATGGCAAAAGCGTTGTTGTGTGCGCTCCAACCGGTGCAGGTAAGACTGTTATTGCCCAGCATGCAATTCACAGAGCATTAGAGGATGGCACCAGAATTTTTTATACAACGCCTTTAAAGGCTTTATCAAATCAAAAATATTATGATTTTTCTGAAAAATACGGTACTGAAAAAGTAGGGCTTTTGACAGGCGACACCTCTATAAACAGAAACGGTCAGATTGTTGTTATGACAACAGAAGTTTTTAGAAACATGCTTTATGGTACGAATTTCGGTGCGGTTGCGGACAACATGAAGGATGTTAAGTATGTTGTACTTGATGAAGTTCACTATATGAACGATGAACAGCGTGGAACTGTTTGGGAAGAGAGTATCATTTACTGCCCGACAAATGTTCAAATTATTGCACTTTCTGCTACAGTCGCTAATGCGGATGAGCTTACTGCCTGGATTAACACTGTTCACTCAAAAACTGAACTTGTGGATACAGATTTTAGACCTGTGCCGTTGAGGTTTTTCTATTTTGACAGTTCTCAGCCTGATAAGCTTTTGCCTTTGCTTACTCCAAGCGGGCAACTTAATAAAAAAATAAGACCTGAGAAAAAACAGTTCGGACATAACAGAAAAAAACAGCGTTCTTATGTAAAAGATGTTGTTAGAAACCTTCATGCACAGGATATGCTTCCTGCAATTTATTTTACGTTTTCACGCAAAAAGTGTGATGAACAAATGGAAAAATGTGCATCACTGGAGCTTGTTACAAAAGGTGAGAGAGCGCAGATTAAACAGTTTATAGACGAATATATAGCTGAAAATCCGCATCTTTATAATAATAAACATATTGACTATCTCTTATGCGGTGTGGCTTCTCACCATGCAGGGCTTCTGCCTGCCTGGAAAAATCTTGTTGAAAAGCTCTTCCAGAAAGGGCTCATAAAAGTTGTGTTTGCAACAGAAACTCTTGCCGCAGGAATTAATATGCCTGCACGTTCTACGGTTATCAGCTCAACCAGCAAAAGAACAGACAGCGGGCACAGGATGCTTACTGCAAGCGAATTTTTGCAAATGTCAGGCCGCGCAGGGCGAAGAGGAATGGATGAAGTTGGTTACGTTACCGTTGTCGGCACACCATTTCAGTCACCTGAAGAGGTGGCAGAACTCGTTTTAAGCGGGGCTAATCCTTTAGAAAGCCGTTTTTCTCCGAGCTATTCTATGGTTCTTAATCTGCTTCAGCGTTTCAGTCTTGATGAGGCTAAAGAACTTATCCTTAAGAGTTTCGGGTATTTTTCATCAGGTTCTCGTTTGAAGCCGCTTCTTGATTTGCAGGGTGTGCTTGATAACGAAATTAAAGAACGGATGTTTGTTTGTCCTTTTAAGCATTCTGATGAACAGCTTTTTGAATATGACAAACTGCGTCATATTTATGTTCAAAACAGGCAGACTTATAAGAAGATATGCAAACAGGAGCGGGCGAAAAACAGACCGCTTTCTCCGGAAGCTGTTCAGTTTGGGAAAGAAACAAAGGCAATGCTTGAAAAAATGCACTGCTTTGCCTGTGATAACTGTAAATTATACAAAAAACACTCAAAAAGTATTGAAGTTATTGAAAGAATTAATGTCAAACAAAAAAAACTACAGAAAGAAATCGAACGGCAGAGGGATATTTTTTGGAATAAGTTTCTTGCGCACAGAAGCGTATTGCAGGACTTTGGATATTTGAAAGATGATTATCCTACAGAAAAAGGTGTTACAACTTCACAGATCCGTTCTGAGAATGAATTATTTATTGCTGAAATTATATTTTCTCATCTACTGGAAAATCTTACACCAGCCCAGCTTGCTGCAGTTGTCTGTGCCATAACTACAGAAGAACTAAGAATTGATATTCCATATCTCCCTATTTCAGAACCTGTTAGAAAGACTTTAAATCAGATAAGAAATATCAGGCGGAAAGTTGAAAAAGTTCAAAACTCATATTCAGTTGAAGCGCCTCTGTATATTAATCCATATTTCAGTTCGTTGATTGAACTCTGGGTTGAAGGTGCTGAGTGGGAAACCATTACAGAGCAGATTGATATTGGCGAAGGCGATATTGTTCGTTCATTTAAACGTGTTGTTGATGTTTTGCGACAGTTTACCACAATATCAAATGTGCCGGAAGCTCTTGTATTTACTGCACGCGAGGCAATAGAAAAAATCCAGAGAGAACCTGTTGATATTGATTAATTATTATTATCAGGAACATATTCCATTATATCCGAAATTTTGCAGTTGAAATATTTGCAGAGTTTATTTAGGGTGTGAATGCTTATATTTATATTTTTGTTATTTCTTATTGTCGAAATAGTAGATTTCCCTATTCCAGTTTTCTGAAAAATGTCCTCAGCAGTCGTTCTATGCTGCCAAATCAAGTCATCTAGCTTAAATATTATCATCTTCTCATTATATTTCACAATATGATATGATTGACAAAAAGTATGATATATCATATTATTAATATTACATGTAATAATATTTGGAAATAAATTTAAATGTATAATTCAAAATTCGAAAATTTATTTGATATTATATTTGGAGTGGCTATACTCTTTTTTATGTTATGTTTGCTGCTTTCTGTTTGCTTAAAATAAGTGTAATTTTACCTTTATTTAGTTTTGTAAAACCCTTGTTATCAGAGAACTTGCGCTATTTGTAAAAATATGTTACAATGGTAGTAGGAAGTCCCTGTAAAATAGTTTCCTCTTTTGAAAAAACTTTATTGTTATAAGGAAACTTTCAATTAGAGTAAAAAACAGGTTTCTGATGAGTGTTATTCCCCACCCCACTCTTTAATCAAAAAGGTATCCTGTTACTTTTAAATTCTTGAGGTGACGTTATGGATACACTATTTGACATGCCTGAATTTCGGAAATTAATCGAGTATACAGTGAGTGCTTCGATTATAGGGGTACTGGTATTTTTGCAAAGTCTTATTTTTAATTCTCCAATCTTTGCCGATGATATGCAGGTTGCTCATGTTGATATGCCCGTTATGAGTATTGACACCGGACAAATTAAAGAGCATTTTCTAAATGAGTACTCTATGGAAACCCGTTCAAAAAATTTTGATGAGAAGATTAAGAAAAAATACCCTAATTCTCTTATAAGCACCGTAGGCAGCGGGGTAAAGCATATTAAACTTACAAAGTATTATAATGGCAGACCGGTAAGAATTAATGTTGTTGAAGTGGATTTAAAGCTGGCTGATGAATTTGAATTAAAACCGGCTCTGTCCTCAACTTCTAATAATTTAAAAAGCAGAAGAACAATTACAACTATTGCAAAAAATACAAATTCAATTGTAGCATTGAATGGTACATACTTTAAGCCTCAAACGGGCGTTCCTCTCGGAACTTTAATGATTGATAAAAAGATGTACACAGGTCCTGTTTATGACAGGGTTGCTCTTGGTATATTTGATGAAGGTGAAAAAAATCGTTTTGACGTTGCCAGAGTTCAGCTGGATGCGTCTTTGAAAGGTTCCGGAACAACTATTAAGGTTAATAATATTAACCAGCCCAGAATGCTTTCTACACACGTTATAGTTTATACTCCGGAATGGGGGAAAGCTTCTCCGTATGCTCCTAAATATGGTATGGGGCTTCTTGTTGAAGATAATATTATTACAAAAGCCTCTGCAAATCCTATTACTATACCTGAAAACGGCTATGTTATATCCGGTCCTAAATCTGTCTTACAGCCGCTTTTAAAAAATAAGAAAGTTAAATTCGAGGTTAATACAACTCCTGAGTGGAAAAATGTTAAACATATTATTAGCGGAGGTCCATATCTTATCAAAGACGGCGAAGTCTTTGTTGATATGACAGCTCAGAAACTCGGAGCTATTGGCGGAAGAAATCCCCGCAGCGCAATAGGATACACTGAAGATAACAATTTAATCCTTGTTGCAGTTGACGGCAGAGAAGGCAGCTCTATTGGTATGACTTTAATGGAACTTGCAAACTTTATGAAATCCGTTGGCTGTATCGGAGCAATAAACCTTGACGGAGGAGGCTCTACTGTTATGTATGTTAACGGAAAAGTTGTTAATAAACCGCAAGTTTATGGCGGCATACCTATTTCTAATGCAATTGTATTATCCAAAAAATCTTAATCTCAGATTTAATGACAATTGTGCCATATAAAACTTTAAAGTTATAATCGGACAGTATACTTATAATCCGTTGGTTATCAGTTCAAATCTGACCGGATCCATTTTTTATGTTTTTGGAGGGGTAAAATGGGTTCCAAAACCGGTTATCCGGCATTGTTGTAAACTCTAGCGAAGATTTTCTTTAATTATCTCTGAAACCCAAGGAAAGTAGCTATACCTGCCCATAAAAGCAAATACTGCAAGATAAAGGATTATTGCATAAATAATAGTTTGTATAATTGAATATCCGAAAAATACCGGCGCATTTGTCCAAAACACAATCTGCGCTACCAATTTATTTATTAAAGGTACATAACTCAATATATTAACTACAATTCCAATCAAAAGCGATAATACAACATATGCAATGGAAAGGAATATGGACTGGTAAATATGATATAATGTAAACGCTCGTGGTCTGGCTTTAGTTATCAAACCTAAAATAAGCCATATAAAACCAATCATCCCCATTGTCGGATAAGTTAAAGCCGCAACGATTCTTTCTATCATATACGGATTTTCACTATTATTATAAGAATACATTATGCTTCCTGTCCTACGTCACCTTTGCGTTTTCTGTCTATATATTCATCAAGAACCTGGAAATAAACAAGTTTATGCTCATCATTATCCGGTTCTATTTTAATAGATGAACGGTATGACGCAATAGCCTTTTCAATATCTCCCTGGAGGTAATGTGCATTTCCTAACAGCATATAAGTTTCTGCGTTGTTAGGTGAAAAACGCAAAATCTTTTTATATTCAGCCATAGCATCATCAAGTCTGTTTAAGTTTGTATATAGGTTGCCAAGAAGTTCATAAGCGTTAGGCTCTTTAGGAAATACTTCAATTGCTCTCTTATACATTTCAATAGCCATATCGTATTCGCCAAATTCTGAAAGTGAAATTGCATAGCAAATATAAGCTCTATAGTTATCGCCTTCCATAGTCAGCGCTTTTTCAAAATAAGAATAAGCTTCTTCCCTTTTGTGCATAAGTGTATAAGTATTACCGATACATATTGCAACAACTTTGTTATCTATATTGAGTGCAAAAACCCTTTTATAAAGATCCAGAGCTCTTTCATAATCGAATAATTTAAAGCATACATTACCCATATCAACAAGAGCAGTTAAGTTTTCCGGATCAAGCGAAAGCGCTTTTTCATAGTAAGCTTTTGATTCAATATAATCTTCATTATCATAATACAGAAGTGCTATTGCATTATAAATCTCAGGATTAAAAGCATTTAAGTCAATAGCTCTGTTGTAATAAAATAAAGCTTTAGGAAAGTTTTTCCATTCTGCAAAAACATTACCGATGTTGTAATAAATCAAATAATTTTTAGGATTAATTTCAAGAGCTCTGTTATAGTAAGACAAAGATTTTCTAAAATCTTTTTCATAGAACCACATAGTTCCCATACCGACAAGAGCCTGAACATCGTTAGGGTTGATAGACAAAATACTGTCTAACACTGACATAACCTTGTCATAATCCTGCAACTCTAAATATAAACGTGAGAGTTTGTGGTAAATCTCCGTATTTTTCGGATCTTTTGCCATTTCCAGAACTGTTTCGTTAATCTGCTTTTCTAATTCCTGTTTGTTCTCAATATTTTCCATAAGATTATTATAGCCTTCTCTTCAAATTTTGTAAAATTATTGCAATATGTAAAGTAGCTGCCTTTTAAAGTTTAAATTTAACTGTTGTATGTAGAGTATTCTTTAGAAATTTCTCTCCACTCTTCTTCCGGAATACTGAACGCATTGTTCCAGAATTTTTCAATTGCGTATGTTTCACGTTCATCTCTGTGGAGAATATGCACAACGACATCACCATAATCCAGAAGGTTCCAACGATTTTTCAAATCATTTTCAACTCTGTTAGGTAAACGTTCAAAGAGTTCTTTTATACGCTCTTTAGTACTTTCCATAAGTGCTTTTACCTGCGGTGTTGAATCTCCGGTTACAATAACAAAATAATCAGCAAGAGATGAAACATGACTGATATTAAGTATAGAAATCTCTTTTCCGAGTTTGTCATCTAATGTTCCTGCAATAACACAGGCCAGTTTGTGTGAATCAATTTCTTTTGTCATATTTTTTCCTTTATTATGAAAAAATTATAGCAAAAAAAGTTCCCGCCAGCAATAGCGGGAATTCTTTTAATTATTTTATTCAATTAAATCAACTCTTCGTTTATGGCGTCCGCCTTCAAAACCTGTTTTAAGCCAAATGTCAACAATATCCAGCGCAAGGTGTTCACCTATTACACGTTCACCTATGCACAAAATATTTGCATTATTGTGTGCTCTTGAAACTCTTGCAGAATAGGTATCTCCGCATAATGCAGCCCTTATTCCCCGTACCTTATTTGCTGCTATTGACATACCAATACCTGTTCCGCAAATAAGAATCCCTCTGTTTGATTTTCCGCTGATTACCCGTTCACAAACAGCTTTTGCAATATCCGGATAGTCGCATGCTTCTCTGGTATGGGTACCTACATCAACAAAAGGTATATTCCTTGATTTTAAATAATCAATAACCTTTTCCTTATAATGAAACCCACCATGGTCAGAGCCAATAACAACCTTTAAATCTTCCATAATAAACACCTCTTTCATTTTGTATATTAATTATACTATTTTTTTTATACATTGCCAATAAAGTGAAAGAAGTTTGTAACATTTTATTTACGCAATAAAAAACTCCCGGAAGGGAGTTTTTATATTTTTGAAAATTTGTTTATTGCATTGCTTTTCCTAAATCTGCATAGCCATTGTATAAGTTTCCAACAGGTTTGCTGTCAGCAGCAGCAGCTTTTTTCTTGAGTTCTGAAATTTGTCTGCCTAAGTCTTCTATACTTGAGCCAGTAACAGTATGTTTTTGTATACCAAATTTAGTTTGTATTTTTGCAGTTGTTGTGTATTGAGTTTTACCATTGACTGTTGTTACTGATACTTGCTGATCTGGATGTGCTTTATTTCAATTTTTTGCGTCTTCAGGCAATGTTGCATTTGTTTTTGATTTATTTATCATTGCTTCTATTTCTGTTTTAGTGTTTATAAATACTGCATCATTAGCTAATGTCATACCATGTGACATGTTATCTAATTTTGAAAGTAAGTTTGATTTTGTTGAATCATCTAAGCTAGAATTTTGAATTTGTTCTGCTAAATCTGTAATTTCCATTTTTCTTTCCGGGCTTATACCCTTATTTGTACTTACTGTGCTTCTTATAGCATCTACCGGATCTTGCTTTTGATTGTTTGAAGCATCTTGTGCTGTGCTTGTTGCAGCTGAAGTTACTGAGTTTGCAGTACTTGAACTCTGGCTTAATTGTGCATCAGTTTTCAAGCCTCTGCCAAAGCCATCCTGATTTTGATATTGAACCAGTTCTCCGTTATCGTATGTATACTGGTTGCCGCTGCTGATTGACTGACCGTTTTTAGAAACGCAGGTATAAATTGGTTTGCCATCAGAAGATGTGCCGCTTAATTGATATGTATAGGTGTTACCCTTACTGTTTTCAGATGTATCTGTTATTGTAAATTCCTGAGGCGGCTGGCCTTCGCTGCCGGCTTTTGTTATTGTAACTTGTCCTGCCAGACCTTTAATATTTTTGGTGTAACCACTTGCGTCACGACATATAATACCGTTTTTACCAAAATCTTTATATGGATCTTCCTGAGGTTTTACTTCCTCTTTTGGTTTTTGTTCTACTACAGGTTCTTCCTTTGGTGCTGTAGCAACCGGCTCTTTTGCTGCCTGTGCATCACTTAGCTGTTTTTGTAATTTGCTAATCTGTTCCTGCATCTGGCGCATCTGATCCGATGTTGTATTAACAGGCGGCTGACCTCCTGTTTCTTCATTTTTATCTTTCTTAAATAAAGATAAAATTCCACCGAGTAAGGTTGTGCCAACCCCGAGACCCATAAGCCATTTCATGCCTTTACTCATTCCGCCGCCATCACAACAGCTGCCGGTGTTATAATAATTTAGAGCGCTGTCATAATAGCCGCCGTATGCGCCGCCAAAGAAGTTATTTTGGACATAAGTTGTATTTTTACTTACGCCTTTAAACCCCTGCCATTGTCCCGGACGGAACGGCTGGCGTCCAACTGAACTTATGTTTGCTCTAGGCTGCATGTAAACCATATACTCTCTCCGTAGTTTTACTCTCTTATATATATAAAGTATATACTATTTGAAAAATTGCCTTTTCCTTATGATTTGTGTTACATTTCTTTACAATTAATATAATAGAACCGGCGCCATTGCTGACGCCGGTTATTAATTTATTCAGTAATTGGTTTGTTATCATTTCCAGCAAGTTCTTCTTCAATTATCGCTTCTGCTGCATCTATTGCTTCCTGTTTTGAATCATATTTTGTTGTTCCGCAGTCTTGTCCGTTAATTGTTGCAATCCATTTTGAATCACTTGTTTGTCTTGCATTATATGTTCCTGCTTTTGTTACGTTACCAGGAGAGTAATTTACTTTTGTAACAGAGCCATTTTTATTGTAGCTGTAAGTTTTTCCGTTAATAGTTAATGTGTCAGGTAATTTTAAAACTCCTCTTGGCAGATCCATATTGCTGATATTTACAAGCTGATTATTTTTATCAAGTACCTGCCCGTTTTCAACGTGACCTCCATCTACATATTGAGCTCTTAATGCTGTATAGATTGCCTTAATTTCATCCTGTGATAATTTAGCACCGTTAGGTCCGGTGTACATTCCCTGTGCTATATGGAACCAGGTATCACCTTTGGTTACATTATAATCATTTGCATGAACCTGTAATGTAGTTAAAATATTTCTGGCTCCCGGGGTAAGTGTTAATTCATCATCGCTGTCGCTGTCATTGTCAGCATCTTCTATACCGGTGTGCCCTGATATTCTTTCATCATCATTATCTATATCTGTATCATTATCTACGTCAACATCTGCATCTGTATCTGTATCACTGTCGCCAATTCTGTTTCTGCTATTATCTCGCTGTAATTCTTCTGTCAGATTGTCTAATTGCTGCTGCATTTTATCCAGCTGTTGCTGCATTGAATTTAAAGAAATACTAGAATCGCTGCGTGAACTTTCCCGTCTTGTTGTATGTGTTGAAGCATTTCTGTCATCAATAACAGTAGTATAATTATTATTTACGCTTCCACCGCCTAATCCGAATGCGTTCATTATTCCGCTTAAGAATGTTGTACCGATTCCAAGCCCGAGCATCCATTTTCCAAAGCTACCCATACCGCAGTTGCAGCCGCATCCGTAGTTTCTAAAACCACCGAAATGAACAATCCCGCCGCCCATAGGTCTTGGACCGCCGAAGAAGTTATTTTGAACATATGTTGTATGTTTGCTGCCCCAGCTGAAACCATGCCAAGGATTTGGCCTATAACCGCCGAGCGGACCTCGATACATACGATTCATAGTTTTACCTCATTCTTTATACTCTTATATATAAAAAGTATATACTATTTAAATAATTGCTAAATTCGGCAAATTATACTTTACAAAAATTAACAATTCTATCCCTTATATATCTATTATGCCCGTTTCTGGCGCTTTTCTAACTTATATATCCAGTCCGCTAACCATTTGAAGCGAGGTAACTTTCTGTAGCAGAGGATAATCCTCAATGTTATGTGTTTTTAAAAAATCTATTGCTTCCATTCTTGCAAGTTCCAGTATCTTAGCATCCTTAACTATGTCCGAAATAATTAAATCCGGCAGACCGCTTTGTCTTGTTCCCAGAAATTCCCCTGGACCCCGCAGTTGTAAATCTTTTTCAGCAATGACAAATCCATCATTAGTTTGTGTCATTATATTTAATCGTTCTCTTGTTTCCTGTGATTTTGTTCCTGATACAAGGACACAGTAAGACTGGAGTGCACTTCTGCCAACCCTGCCTCTTAACTGGTGAAGCTGTGAAAGTCCAAAGCGTTCAGCATTTTCAATAACAATAACAGTTGCATTAGGTACGTCAACTCCAACTTCAACTACCGTTGTCGAAACAAGGATGTCATATTTTTTATTTTTAAAATCATTCATGACCTGTTCTTTTTCATCATTTTTAAGTTTTCCATGCAAAAGTCCGACTTTAAACTGTGGAAAAACATCCTGCTGAAGATGTTCGGCTTCTTTAGTTGCGGCTTTTGCAGAAAGTGTTTCGCTTTCTTCTATCAAAGGGTATACAACATAAGCTTGTCTGCCTTCTTCAATTTGTTGTCTGATTAGTTCATATACCCATCTGTGGGATCCTGTAAGAGAGGTTTTCACAGGCAGACGGCCTTTAGGAAGTTCATCTATTATTGTTAAGTCCAAATCTCCATGGACAGTCATTGCAAGCGTTCTTGGAATTGGCGTCGCTGTCATTGTAAGCATTTGCGGATTTTGTGATTTTTTACGGAGGATATTTCTCTGTTTCACACCAAATCTGTGCTGTTCATCAACTACTATTGCACCAAGGTTATTAAATTCAATATTATCCTGAATAAGTGCATGTGTCCCTACAGCAATATTTGTTTGTCCGTTGCGTAAGTCTTTTTGGAAGCTTTCTCTGACTTTTTTCCCCTGAGAACCCAGAAATAGCCCTACACTCAAGCCCAGCGGGGTAAGCCATTGAATAAGATTATTATAATGCTGTTGTGCAAGAATTTCGGTTGGCGCCATAAGAGCTCCCTGATAACCGTTTTCCACGCCTGCAAGAAGCATTATGCAGGCAACAACGGTCTTCCCGCTGCCAACATCGCCTTGGAGCAATCTTGCCATTGGTCTTTCAGAGTTTAAATCATTTAAAATCTCATTAACTGCCTTTTTCTGACCTGCTGTAAGTTCAAATGGTAAGCTGTTAATGAATTTTTGAACAAGTCCGTCTTTTTGTATTCTTAGTGCCAGCGCTGAATGAGTATTATTTTCTTCGCGCAGTCTTACAAGCTTAAGCTGCACAAGAAATAATTCTTCAAATACAAGGCTAAATCTGGCACGTTCGAGCATTTCCATATTTTCAGGAAAGTGCATTTGCATAACAGCAATTTTTTTGTCAAGAAGACCGAGCCTTTCGCGGATGTCTTCAGGAACTATATTGGTAATATAATCCCTATAAAGCTCCAGAGCATTGTGGATTGCGTTTCTTAGCGTCTTAATGCTTAAATCTTCGCAAACCGGGTATATCGGAACAATTCTGCCAAGATGCAGGCTGCCGCTTTCAAGAAATTCTCCTGTCATTATTGAATAAGACGGTTTGTCAATTGTAAGTTTTTTGCTGTAATTGTTAAGTTTAACTGCTCCGGAGAGCATTATTCCTGCGTTGACCGGGAATTGAGCTTTTGTTCTTTCTAGTGTAAATCTATTTGATTTTGCATTAAAAAAGCTCAGTTCCAGCCTCCCTGTTTCATCTGCAACTGTGACTTTCACTACTGAAAGATTATTCTTTGTGTTAAATGCGGAAACCGATTTTATATAGCCGAAAACAGTTGTATTTTCTCCCTCTTTCAAATTTTTTA